>ENA-OREC01000141-OREC01000141.1-marine-metagenome-genome-assembly--contig:-NODE-141-length-20454-cov-14.007312_pt1 | contig 20454 bp, 12 predicted proteins | sample MGYA00248626_ERZ508543 | MGnify/ENA primary metagenome ERZ508543 (study PRJEB26211, sample SAMN05518279) | marine metagenome | isolation source: Puget Sound, Washington, USA | host: Bankia setacea...
ACTGATGACAAACAGTTGACATGAAGACACTGATGACAAACAGTTGACATGAAGACACTGATGACAAACAGTTGACATGAAGACACTGATGACAAACAGTTGACAGAGTTCAAAGTCAGCGAGAGCTTTAGTCCCTAATAAAACAATTATTTAGCCAAAATTCATCTGTATTATTATCTTAAAAATATTGTACGAGTCTGTGAAAAGTTTGAAGCACATCAAGGTACTGCTGAAATCAAGAGTTGTGGACACAAATTGTCATGGTTTGGACATTTAAAAACATATGGACATACCCACAACATACGCACAGGATCAGGCAATGGAAATATATGAAGTTCTACCAAATTTAATGTCCATGCATATAATATTGATTGAAAACAAGAAATATTTTCAGAATTGCCATTAAAATTCTAACTAGATTTATAACTATACAAAACATTTAGTTCAGCAAGTGTAAGAACTGTGCAGTTGTGACTTTATGACACATCACTTTTCTTGGATACAAAAACAATCAAACTTTATTGTCTCATGAAATCTAAAGCAAGCCCCTTTGTATTTCACATCAAAATGAATTTTCTACAATCAATAAGCCTGAATTTATTTTTAACTATCGTTTTCAAAACAGAACACAATTTGTATTGACCTAATCTTCATGCATTTCTGGGTTGACTGAGTACAGAAGATTCAGTACAAGAACCAGTTTTCTAGAGAATTTTATAACAAGATTACATTAATATTATTTGTGACCAGGTATGTTTGTGTTTAAATTGATACACATAACTGCAGTTGACTTTTAGCAATATAAGTAGAACAGTAATACAAGGGATGATTGCAAAGAGGTTTTATTTGTGTCTTTATTCAATAGCACTTAAAACACTTTCACTTTCATTAATCTAATTTCTGTATTGCATACTCAAGAGTACTTTTTCTAGAACTGATGAGTTTCAGAAGGATTTGAGTGCATTTTCTAGTATTGATAAATCTACGTCATACATTATTATGCTGTTAACACTTGCTAGAATTGATAGCTTCCTACTGGTTTTCCTGGAAATGCACTGCTGATGTTTTGTAACGGGAGAGGAGGAGGGGGAGGTCAGGTATTTATTCCAGATTTATCGATAATCCAGCTATCATCTGAAATTCACTGGCTACCTCCCACCAAGGTGATTTTTTGCCTGATTACTCTCGGATGATACAGGAATTAATTATTAATACTGCGATGATCTACTTTCTCACTGGCCTACTTTTTTAGAACATCTAATAGTTTATATCTCTTTCACTATTTATTGCCGTTATCAATTAGATATCAAACTTTTTTCTAAATCCTGGGTCAGGCATGTAAACGTATCAAAAACTTCAGATGAATAAACATGAATTCATATTAATGTATCATTATTTGTATTTAAATACTTAGATCTAGTTTGTCAAATAGTTTATCATGTGAATACAATCTACTAAAAACAACTTGTGACATTCTTATAAGAGTATTGATCCTTTTAGGGTAAGAGCAATTAACTTGAACATGTTTATTAAGGGTTTCAGTGTCTGGGTATTGCGCAATACTGAGAAGAACATGCAGCAATAGATATGACAAGTTGTCTTTGTTGTTTTTCATTATTTTGATCCTAAGACACATTATTTCAGTCCTAAATACAAACTATTTCAGTTATAAAAAAAACACATTGTTCCAGATCTAAACATGCATTAGTTCAATCATAAATGCACATAATTTCAGTTCTAAACACTAAACAAATCTTTCTTTTCATTATCAAACCTAAAAGCTGGAGACAAAAGACAAACCTACACTAATTTTGGTCTGGTTCCATTGTCAGTTGGTTTACAGACAAGTTATATACTGGAATATCAACAGAGCTAGCAATGCAAGGGTGAAAGTTCAAAGTGCTATTGAATAAAGAAGCATATAGAACCCTTTCACATTCACTATTCATTACTGTTCCCTACCTTCTATAGCAGCAATGCTGTTCTGTGGGAGGTTCAGCACTGACAGGTGTCTTAGTTTGGCCACGCCTCCCATGTGGAGCAACCGATTACTCTTCAATGATAACTGAAAATATACAAATAAACAATGAGAGCAGTTAAGATGTTTCAATATTAGCGGCATATATAGAAAGAAGACAGAACTGAATATTTCTTTAGTTTAATGATCTTCTTGTTTACGTTTTGGTGAATGGTGGATTTTACAGCAGGCCAAACGTACTTTATGTCATTTAATGACGGCCTAATGACCTAAATGTGTTGCTAGGTTTCTGACTGGGACTCGCTCTCATGACCCAAAGACCTGACCTGACTGGGACTCCCTCTCATGACCCAAAAACCTGACCTGACTGGGACTCGCTCTCATGACCCAAAGACATGACCTGACTGGGAATCGCTCTCATGACCCCTGTATTACCAGACAGAATTCTACCATTTTATGGATAAAATTTGTAACAGACACAAACTATAGCCGATATCATCCAAAGGTGAGTAACTAGTAATTTCCTGCATCGGGGGAATATTTTTGCTTCTCCTCATTTATGCAATCCAAGCAATACAATGTCATGGCACTCGCAGAGATATTACAGATGATTTATAGGTGTCAATATTTAATCAATTAGCAACTGAGAGTTCTATCAACTTTCTCTTCATAACTTGAATAAATCAAGGTTTATTAACTGACATTGTGACAGACACTTGTGACAGCAGTGAAGGAATGGAATAGTCTGACAAACAACATTATGATGCTTTGGTGCTGTTATAAATATTGGCATGACAACTGATCGTATAACTCCAGTATCACATTAACCTTGCTGCTAATAATGTGTCTCCACGAGAATTTTACAGCAAACCATAAACTTTACCTAGAAGCCCTGGAGTGATTTGACTAGGATCATAAATTTCATACGGACCCATTATAGCCATGGTACATTAATTCTCTAATCTGTTTGCTTATCAGCTATTTCTAGAAACTAATTGGAACATGGCACTTCTGGCTGCATCTAAATCAGGTCCTTATACCATCGTCTATTGCAGTAACAAAAAACTATAGCCATAGGACAGGAATTGGAAAAACATATCAGACAACGTCCATTTGAGTAAATTGGAAAATGTACTGGCAATTATGATGCAGATGTTATCGCAAATTCCTGGAAAAGATTTACTTGATGGTTCATTTCTCTCCTTATGTGAACCTTATCAGAACACTTGTTAACTTCAGAAACACACCAATCATGACTTAATCATTTGAAGCTAGGCCACAATGGCTGAACATTGCAACTGGGTGTTGTTCTACCCCTGCCTCTTTTCAATGTTTTAGTACATGTTTAACAATTAGGATCATTTGATCAATATTTCACCAACTGGTATATATCCAATGTACTAGTTTACAACTACTGCTCTCAGTGCACTTTTACATATAAAGCTTTTATTGGAAGAAAAAACACAACGTCAGGTTAGAAAGGTTAGTCACTTTGTGTGTAAGACATCGTGCATAGCTGAGGTTATTTTAAAGCTCTTTTTTAAATTTAAGGCCAAGAAGGTCATATAAAACAATGAGTACCAACATTTGATAGCTGAGTCATCTACTGGCGACTCCGACTGTATAAACCTTGCTGGATATAATGGCTCAACAAAATAATATATTAACAGACATTTTTTACACTGTTCTATACACATTCTTTTCAACTATTCTTTACAACACTGTGGCACTAAGGTAATTAAACCTACACATTTATCGTAAGTAACTACTTAAATATTGATGACGGCATGTAAAGTAGCCCATATTTGATATACCTTTCAGCCAGCAATTATCTCTAGTTTGAATACTCACCTGCTTATAACCTTCCACAGATCAACAACTATTGTCAAAGTCTTACCATTTAACATGTTATTGTAGAAAGTTTCCACTGTCTCAAATGCGATTGTTATTTTACTCGTTGCAATACTAACATTTTTGCTGATTCTTTTTTTAACATCTCTCATTTAAAACCATGTTACTAATTTACCTGCAATATCGATTCACTTTGCAGGTATCAAATCTTGTTAAAATCACTTCAATGCAAAAGTTTGCACCTTAGATTATAGCTCATATAAAATGGACTGTAATTTATTTTCATGACAAGCTGAGAAAGTGTTTTTTTAGCATGTGTAATTAATTTCCTCATCAAACTTTTTTGTGCAAATTAAACTTAAAAGTCAGGATTTTTTCTTTAGGAACTTTTCAGATGTTCAAGAAGACAGTCACCAACAGACAAATGAGTATATATTGGTGACCCAAATTTTTGCTCCATACAGTAAGTATTCTTGACATTTGACCTCAACACTAAAATTGTATCCATGGTTTAACAATCATCTCCCAAAAAACACATTATTCTGGGCATATCAAATACATATATACTAACATAAACTTTTGATTAAAACTCCATATAACTGAATCTTCAAGTAAACAATGACAGTTAGCTCAAAATTGAACTATTGTATACATAACACTCATGCATATCTCTAAGTAATCAAAGAAACAAAAGAAAGAAAGAAAGCAGGAACTCATGTGGCACTGGAGGTTGTAGAGGTAGAACTTTCTTTTTTTTTAGCATTCGACTTTTGTCGGTTCTGCGTGGTCATTCGGTCTTTTCATCCCCGCCACAACAGCCAATGACCTCCGACTTCGAAGGATTTTCTATCCCAGATTTTATCCATTACATTTATTTTCCTATCATAATTCTTGAGAAAGAGCCAGTATTTTCCCTTTTGATTTGAATGTTCAGTGCTAAACAAGGGCACTACTGGTACCATTTTTATAACGTCTTGGGTATGACGGGGTCCTTGACTGGGGATTGAACCCGGACCTCCGGTACTCGAAGCCAGCACTATACCACTAGGCTATCGAGGAGGCGGTCCTTGACCGGGGATTGAACCCGGGACCTCTGGCACTCGAAGCCAGCACTATACCACTAGGTTACCAAGAAGGCGGTGAAGGTAGGACTATACCACTAGGTTATCAAGAAGGCGGTGAAGGTAGGACTTTAAAATTCATGAAAGAGAGCACAGCTTCTTTATGTCACAACCAGTGTTAATAATTGATTTAAGCCAAATTATAAGTGTCTATAAAATAAGTCATAACTATACTACATGTAAGATACTTTATGATACTGTAGAACGTAGATGTACAGGAGAGAAAATGTGCTTTATTTTAGCATATATGGATGAATAAAAGATACTTGTGCTAGAGGTCAGAAGTCTCAAATTATAAACACCAAGGAACACCAATCACCTGTTTCACATTCTGGCATTGCTCTATGTTGTCTATTCGACTGATACTGTTTCTGTCAGCTATAAGGGCTGTCGGGTTTTCCCCAGGAGGGATGTCTAGACGGACAAGACCCTTGTCAGATAGGTCTAGAAGACTGCCGTCCATGTCTGAAAATATAATTAGAAATCATGAAATTAGAAATATGGAATTTTGCCAGGGAAGGAATTACACATAACAACAATGCAAACCAAACAACATATAAAACATTTATAGCACCATAAATAGTATGTGATAATGTGATAGCTTGGTAAACAAACATCTCTATTTAATATATTGTCTAATGTGATTTAAAGAGTATCTTCAATATACTGCAACAAGTCGTTTATAACAAATAGTTAATACTCACTGTATTACTGATATCAAATAATTGTACATGTAAATCAAAAGTGAACCTCTGTCTAATGTAAATGCAGTCTTGTTTAGAATTTAGCAGAAACATAAGATTTCCTTTCCTAAATACCTTGTCCCTTCTTAACAGTCAAGAGAAAGAAAGCTTAGAGGTATTTCGAAAGTATTTTTTCAACCTATGACAGCACAGTATCTTGCCTTCACCAAACAATAGCTTAATCATATCTATATAATTACAAGATATATGAATGGAGACTAAGATTTCATTGAGACAAACAAACTTGGCAATGTCACAAAGACAGAAATTTGAATAAATCATGTAACAATGTCATTATGACACTGTGAGAGAGACATTATTCAGAAGATTTGACAAACCAGATGAATGGTATGAAACATAGTATTATTAATAATAATAATAATTGATGATATTTAACGAGGAGGCTTATAAATTTGACATTTACGTCAATCTTCCATGTCATAAGGCCCTCAATTTATTTTAGTTCGATTGTGAAATCAAGCTCGAAACAATTCCTGGAGTCAACCAGTACTAAGCAATTAGGGTAGTTTCTTGCTCAAGGAAACAACATCAGTAACAGCCAGTCATGTATAATCAATTGACAGGAACTTGATTTCACATTTATTATGTTATTGTTTCCCTCAAATTTTAAAGTCAGATCTAGATCCTATCATAGAAAGAGTGATGTGACTCAGTGGTTGGTGTATCACTTTTATGATCCGTGGGTATGATCCCCATCCAACTAATTCCCCTCCACATGGTTTCCTTGAACATGAATCTTGACCGGTACAGGTTCAAGGTGTTAATTCAGTCACAGTATCTAATAAGCTACGGCAGAAAGGACCTTACATAATTTCTTAAGTAAAAGACCTGTAATCCAACACAATCATTCCTTACAATTGACCCTTCTGATTAGTACAAATGTATACCGGAATATCAGTAATTTATAGAGATTTTAAGTGTGTTTGGGTTTTCTTCAATGAAAATAATTATTTGGCATTAAAGTACAAATATAATATGAAAATATTGAACAGCATTCACTTTGACAACCTGATCTAAGCACAGCTAATTTTGGAGAAAAAAACTAAATTCTGTTACAGTACCAGCAACATGAGAACAGTCAACAAATGATGGCATTGAAAGCATGTATTAGCCTCAGGTTGAGTCATTACTTCCATATATACATAACATAGACTGTATCTGGTATCTGCCAAACTATTGTACATGTTAGCAGCTGTTGGAAGATAAAACATGCAAATAAGGAAGGCCACAGGTTTATCAATACCACGTCAGCAACCACGCAAATGTATTGAACTGATATTACAATAATGTTAGAATGCTGATTACTAATAGACAAGATAACAAATCAGAAACTCTAAAATATGTTATCTATTTGTTGAAATAAAGCCAGTTTGTAGGAAAGTTTACAGTCTCGATTAAGTTTACATGACTGTATTGTGTGTGTGTGACAAAATAACAAGTGAAGCATGCAAACCAAATAATCAAATTAAACAATACAATCTAAGCAAAGGAATGCTTGGTTCCAAGTTTGGTTTTAGTATTGATTGATACAATAATCATGTTCAGTTATACATGTAATGTGTTCTATTTTTTGACTGAAGTTCCAACAATTACTAGTATACCAGCTACTGAAACAAAATTAAGTTCTAACCCAATTCTTATTCAGAGATAGAAGGCATGCATAAATAATTTTCAAAATAACATGTTCACATAATTATGTTTATCATCAATTTTTTTTAAAGTATTAAGATTTATACCTGATACAAAATAACATTACTAAAACATTTCTATCCTTGCAATTTGTCGAGTCCTTCTTTAAGTATGGTACTGTAACTGATTTGTTAAACATTTAGATAGAAAACAAAACTTACTGGAGTTCCTCCGTTTCACTTTCATTCTTGTTTTGGAGCTCATTCACACATAAATATACTGATGACAACAGCCATACAGTCACTGGGAGAAAGAATTCCTTTAATTTATTTATGAATCAAGACTTGAAGTACTCCTATTTACAGTAACACTACATAGTATATACATCAGTATTGATAAACTTTCGCCCTACAGTCCAACATAAACTGAAACAACTGCGTTCTAGCTGACAACATCTGAAGTTAGGATTTTTTTCCAATATACTGAGCAGCCTGTTTACTGATTGAACCACTAGTAAAGTATGACAAAGAACTGATAGCCTTTAAAAGGAAATTCGGCTAACAAAACCAAAGAGTGCATCAATTGATATACATCCTGGCAAAAATCCAAGTCTGTATTTACAATAATACTGGCTAAGAGCCAACTTTGTTATTTAACTTATCACAGCTGCTAAAACTTCAATCTGTAACAGGGTCATTTAAATGGATTTGCAATTGAAATTTTTCACCTTTTGGTTACCTTTATTGTCCAGGGTTTTTTCCCAAGTTAACTGTCATTGTATGTTAGTTATTTTGACAAAAGAACATTCTTTTCAAATAATGAACAATTATGGACTATAACTATATGTTTTCACTTGTTTAAAGATACAACTTTTGGCATTGTGTGCGGAAGTATTTAAATTCCACTGATCCCTTAAGTCTGGCGTATAATCTTAATCTAAATAAACTGCCTTGTATTCAAAAACTCTCCTCAAGGACGTAAGCAAAACATTTGTTATATATTGATAATGTAATCAAAAATTTGACTTAATTTTATACATTTTGGATATTAAAACTCAACAACAAGAAATAGAGAAAAAAGATTCTCATATGTGATAAGTCAGTGTCTATCTGTTTTCACACCTATCAATTAAAAAAATGCTTAGCCGAGAACAGAACTCCTAAAGATAGTAAATGTACATTTAAATATGTACCACAATAATAATACGATTAGCTCAGAATTTCTGATCGATATAAAATCATTCATTATGTATTTATCTTATTTTTGTATTTTTTATTTCTCATTGTTATAGATGGGAAGCTGTTGTTATTCTTTCAACTTGTAGTCACCGGCAGAGATCTAGAACTAGACACTGACTTTGACAATCTCTGCTAAATGTTCATGTTGATATATTTGCAACTATAAGCATTTTTATATCATTTTTATTAGCAACTACAACATTTTCCTGGATAAAAAGCAACTCCAATATCGAGTATCTATGGAGAAAGTAAAAATCATTTTTCAAAACAAACTTGATTTATCATCTGTCTTTGGGGCACTGTAGAATCAAGAACCTTTACATTCAGCACAATGGACTCTTTAAGCCCAATACAAACTTGGTGGATGTCACTAAATCATGTTCATGTATCAACAGTGAAACAGATAAGCTTTCAAGTCAATTGGGTAAATACCCAAGCTTTTCTATTCAATTGGGTATTGGCCTTTTCATTTGGGTATCACTTTGTTTGATACCGGGCATTTTAAGTAATTGGGTATTTCCTCATTATAAATGACGGTTGGTAAACAATTTGAGATCTAATAACTTTCTTTGCGTGTCTGCTAGCATCTTTGTGTTCATAACTCTCATTGTGTCTACATCATAAGGCCAGACATTTGAACACTTGGGCCCAGACATTGGTTAAAACTTTAGTGTGTCTCTCTGCTCCTGGCATATTTTATAGCTGGCAGTTGTTTGTTCTTTGATACTGTTTACAATCAGCCATGGAAACTTCTCTGTCCATTTTTCGAATGTGCTCTTGTTTACAGGACTACCGGAGTGGGCCGTTTTTTCTGTGCACTTTCAAATGAACTACTTACTATTTCATTTACAAAATCAAAGGCAATATCAGTACTGTCAGTCACCGAATTGTTGAAAACATTATTCAAAATTGACCTTGCTATTCTCTTTGCTTCTGATGTGGTGTTCTGCAGTTGAAAATAGTTTAGGATTGCGTTTTTCTGGTTTTCACTTTGATACTGTTCCTTTCCATTGACCGTGTGATGCCATTTTTAAATAATGATCATTTAAACACGCTAGACGCTTGTTAAAGACTTTTACTGATAAAGTGAATGTACGGCTATTTTAGCGGTGCCCGTCCTAGAAAACGCGGTACTCGTACACAAAAACTATTTCGTCTGCGTATGAATACCCGTTCTTTCAAGTTTAATTGCATAAATCCGGTTTTTAATTGCATATGTACGCAATTACGCTGCTTATCTGTTTCTATGTATTAACAAACTTTAGAAAAAACTATATATAAGGCAGGGATTTACAGGAAAACCCAAATTCACAACAGTAATCAAATTACAACTACTGTACACTACTGTGCACTATGGCAAATAATTATAATTGGAACAACATGCGTGTCAGTGTTGTATCCTTGTTTCTATGTATTAACAAACTTTAGAAAAAACTATATATAAGGCAGGGATTTACAGGAAAACCCAAATTCACAACAGTAATCAAATTACAACTACTGTACACTACTGTGCACAATGGCAAATAATTATAATTGGAACAACATGCGTGTCAGTGTTGTATCCTTCACCTGGTCTGAATACTTTAATGTGTAAATAATCTTTAACTCGGGAGGTCTATAACTTGATGACTAAAGACATCTTCCAGGTTGTGGATTTTACAACAGCAGAGGATATTGACATTGACAATATTTTACTCAAAAGAAAGAATAGCATTTATTAAATAATGCATTGCATTCTTTATTTTAATTGGCATCCTTAACTCTTTTAGTGTGCTATATAATATGGTAACCTTCACCTGTCTTCAAATTTGAATGGGTCTGACATTTGAGGATGCTGTTTGCATGCAGTATTTTTTCAACAATGCTATCATCATCATCAAATAAATCTTAATTAATGCAAATATGCTATGAAAAATAAGCATAAAGCAAAATCATGCGAAAACTAAATTGATTTCTCCTTCCTAGACATAAAGGATTTTCTTCTTATAAATTTACAGTAGCTTGAGCTGTGGAGATGCTCTAACACATTGTTGAAAGTAAAGAAAAAATAATTCCTGTCTTGAACTTGATTTTTATCAAACTCCGGTCCAGGGGAAAACTAGGCAAATGCAAACAATTTCATAAGTTTCATGTGTGATTAATGCAAAAAAGAATAACAATAAATACGACTACACGCTGAACTTGGAATATGAATGTCTTGTCTAGAAACCTAAGTTTCGACTTTAAATTGACCATGTTTACATTAGCAACATTTCAAAATGTGTTGTCGAGACTGCAATATTGCAAAATAAGTATTTTATACCGAACATGCGTATTCCTTGTTTATATACTGCTAGTTTGCATCATCGGAGGTTTACATTTACGAACTTTTAATCTGCATAAAATGCGATAAGACGATTAAAAACAGGCAAAACATGTTGAATCTTGTTTTGATTTACCTTTATCCGCCATTTTCGTAATTTGGAATTCCTCGGTCGTATTTGATTGGTTAATTGCAGAATAAAGTTCTTACCTTTGGTAGAGAAAATATCTGCGTTCATTTCAATAGTTTCTTTAAATATTCCTTTTCATCCAGATGATATACGTCAATAAAAACAACACTACTTAACATCGTCTCGAAATAAAAGCCAAGTGCCAAAAAAAAATCATAACAGTTCATGCTGTTTGCTGCGGGTTTTTTTTTTTGTTCGATTCGTTCGAGTTTTATACCTCCTCTACAACCTCTTTTACTTCCGGTCTTGAAAATGAAGTACGTTTAGTTGTAAAATCTTTTATAAATCCGCTGCCATCGATTGATTTATTATTTATTTTCTTTAAATTCAGCTTCTATTGTAAACTTTAAACACATATTCGTTCATATGACCACTCTTTTTGCCTTTCAGGATCGAACTTTGTTCGTTCAGTGGGTTCAAAATATACCCTGGTCATGGCAAGAAAGTTGTCAAGACCGATGGCAGGGTATGTACTACATTTGTATTCGTTATCTAACGACTCACTGACAGACTGGACATGTTCAGCTAAGTGTGACATCATTGCATGTCGATTTGCTGGATCCGTTTGGTTAATTAGAGCTGTTAAATTGTTGTTTACATCACGATCATGTCTTGGGAAAACCCACTTGGCTCAATTTTGATAAACTATTTGCCCAAGTTTGGGTCTGCTGAACATTTTGCAAACAGGATGCAACCCCACTACAATAGTGTGTCTGATAAACAAGGTCAAATACCTCAAATATACCAATTCAGATTGAACAGTTCTGACATGTGAGTAGTAACCATACAGCAACATAGACAGGACACCAATGTTTTGAATGTTGTAGACAGATTTGGGCATCATAACACAAAAACTATACAATTATAAAGTAACTTCAGCACCTGAATGGTATGAAGTGCTGTTGAAATCCAGGCTATTCTCTTTTTCTACCGTTCTACCTAAAATCACCAATAAAATAAGTCATTTTGCAGTCGCTTTTGATAACAAGTATTCCATTTTAGTTCTTCAATTTTGATAATAAAAAAACAGTTTTCAGCAGTATACTATTGAAAATAGGTGGAGGAAAATGTTAGGATTAAATGATGATTGTACTGGTTCCCTAATATGTAAATACTAATACATATATATATATATATATATATACTAGACCCCATAACAGTGCTTACAGCTTGCAAACTACTTGACTGTAACTGACATCATATGGAAAACCTTGCACATCATGAAAATTAGCTAAACTTTGTTATACACCGTGATACGCCTAAATGTTAGAAAGAAATTCATCTCAGTCACTTATGAAATGCCAGATAAATAACATAAAATCTTTCTTGACAACAGAACTTGTACTAAGTTAACATGTTTCTTTTTACAGGTTTTCCAGTTTATTAACTCTAAGAGTGAAAAGTCTCATTTGATGAAGAGGAATCCTCGTAAAATCAGCTGGACCGTTTTGTACCGACGAAAGTACAAGAAAGGTCAGAGTGAAGAGTTGGTGAAGAAGAGGACACGCAGAACAACAAAGTTCCGCAGAGCCATCACTGGAGCTACACTCAATGATATCCTTGCTAAGAGGAATCAGAAACCTGAGGTCAGGAAAGCACAGAGAGAACAAGCTATCAGGTAAACTCTTTCAACTGGACTTCATAACTACAGAAATAGATTGTGAAGCTAAAGTGTTAGAATACTGAATTGAAATATTGGTCAATCCTGTGATGCAAGATAACTGTATTGTAGTAAGTGAAGAGGATATTACACAAGTGCTCATTAAACAAGTTGACCAGTATGAGGCCATGCTTACCATTTAAAGCATGGTGTTAACTTTGGTTACAAGGTTCAGGTCAACTGTTCTGCTTTATATTTGAATAGTAACATTTCATTCTTTCTCTGGTGTTACAGTTTCTAGTTCATGAACTAAGAAAGGTGTAAAACAATCATTTGAAAACATAATTATGTTTTCAAGTGAGATGCCTGCCAGCTTACATTGCTTTATTCTGAATACCCTATGAAATGCCACTAGGCCAAATAAGTCCACGGGAAACAAAAATGATAAGTTGAATTTTGATGAAATTTCACATCCAAGAAAGCTAACACAAAAGAAACATTGCATTAATTAGATTATTCAACAAATAATTGGAAATGTTTCAAACTATTCAGTTGTCTGTGTGAGGTATACACCGTTTGTTTAAAAGTTTCCTTTGCATAAATACCAAATGAGTACTATAGAGATGTGTTTATCAATACTGACACCTAGATAGTTTAAAAATTGTATTGTGTTGTGTTTCAGAGCTGCCAAGGAAAAGGCAAAGGCCAAGGAAACACAGAAGAAGGCAACCAAGGTGAATATTCTTAATACATTTGACGGACTGAGTAGTGTATCTAATTTGTTCTTGGTTCAAAAGGATGGTCTGGATAATAGCAGTGTTATTGATACAGAAAAAGTCCCTTCCATTCAAAATACGATGGTTCCGCCAACAACACAGTTTGAACGAAACAATACAAACTCATCTTGTCTGACAAATGTTCTATCTAGTCAGCCAGATACACATTTAATCTCAGTTTTATGCATCTTCACACAGAAGCTGCCAGTAATGTTTACCCATAGCATTCTATTGTAATATCACAATGTGTTATTGATGCACTTGCGGTTATACTACACTGCGACTCTATTAAAACGCAGTCGTCGGGGTCCACAGGGAAAAACCACGTTATATACACGCAACCGTTGTTCAAAATCTTTAACGCGACCTCTTTCACATGTGTTCACATACATAAACAAATGTCCCACCCACCTTCATTTGGTATGGGACATCAGTCAGTGTATTTAGTTTTATGGTTATAACACACAAACTTTTTCATAAATCGCGGTATCAATAGGTTAAGATCTACGTAGACTAATGTAGTTGCAATTGGTTTACTGTATTTATTTCATTCCGATACCTATGCAAAATGGTTTGTATCGTTGACGAAAACGCGTCTGCATGTACGTTAGCATTCTAAAAATAGAAACGGTCCGAGCGCAAGCTAGCCCACTGCCTTGACAAGCAGACGTTACTGTACTGTAAGGGAAGTAGATCAGCGTGTAGTTAGGTACACGCGTTGTACTTTTTATTTATAAATTTGCAGTAAAAACTTCTATGAATCGTTTTAAAGTATCATTAATATAAAATATAACGCGCCTATCTACTGTAAACCTTGTGTTTTCTGTTTGTGCTAATTCAAAGTTTAAAGACATCGTCTGCTTTGTTACCCATCATTATCATGTTTTCCACGTGCCGCGGCGGTTTTATTCTGTAAACAAAAGTTGCTCAATCGTCTTTCAATTACATATGATACCCGATTACGTAAGCATTGTATATTGAGTGACCCATTGATACCGCCTCGGGGGGAGATTAACTGGGGTCGAACTTGGCTAGAAAATACATAGGGAGTACAATTTTCACAGCTTGCATTGTGTATACATGTACCGCGATCGTCTGCTGACATTTTTACACATAAGTATACTGGAAAAATATTGTGCAGACCGCGTTATAATGGAGTCGCAGTGTATTCCTATTAAAACAAGTTTCAAATAGTCATCCTACCATAAGGCAATAACTGAAAAAAGTCTTACATATATTGAATTGTAAATATATAGATAAAAACAGGCATCCATGACCACTTATATACAGATTGTTACGGCTTGGCAACAGTTTACCTAAGCATCCTGAAATTAGCAAAAACAACACAGAAAATGTTTAAGCCTTGACCCAGCTGATTGTGAACAGTCTCTTTTGTAACCGTATCTCCCTCACTCCTAATGATAGACACAGTGTTTTCTGTACTCAACCTTTTTACCAGCCTCTGTATCATATTTATTGTGTGGTGTGATTTAACATATTTGATAGTCACTAACAAAAATAAGAATGTTAGAATTTGGAGTAGATAATCAAACTGTTGAATCCTACAATGGATGTAGAAATACTGTAATTATGGTAAGTAAACAATGGAATTATTGTGAAGGAATATCATACTTGTATAAAGTTTTTAATGTAGATTTACTGGAGTACTTTATCAACACACCAATTACTACCAGACTATTGGTTTACATTGTGAACAACTTAAAAACAGTTTTGCAGTAGGATGGGAAGTTTATAAGTTATATATTTTATTTGTTGTGACTGTGCCCATAGTTCTCAAATTCAGATGCAATTATAAAACTCATTTACAAGTCTTGGGCCAAAAGAAATGTGTCCTTTAACAGACTGCATCAGATATTTGAGGGGAGATATTTGTTGTACAAGTGCTTTAATATTAAAACAGTTAAGTACATTTTTGTTGATCTGTTTTTGTTGTAGCATTTGTGCAAGTGTTGAATTAGAAATACCTTGCACTAACAACTCTTTCTGTATACTTTTCAGTCTACCACTGCCAAGGCCGCACCCAAGCAGAAGGCAGCCAAGAGTATCCATTCAAAGGCCCCACGTGTCGGTGGAAAACGATAAATTATCTGTGTAATAAATTGACGAAGAAAAAATTGGAAAACTCAATCTTTTCTGTTGTTACTATTCTGTGTTGTCAGATACTTAATTAAGGTAGACTACCATAAAGAAATTTAATTGACACTCCCAATAGCACTATGTTATGTATATGATGATATACCGTTTCACTGTTGGTCAGATATCAGTCCTAGAGAAACTAATGAAAGGTCCTCCAAACACTGTATTCTTGGTTATTCAAATTCAAGGGTGGTACAAACGTTATCTATGAAAATTCAAGTTTTACTTGCCTTGTTGGTCTTTCTATGAGTTGTAAAGAAGTATGTGTTCTGAGTAATTATCACAGATCGCTCAATGTTTTGATTCAAATTATTTGACTTATTGCATTCCCACATGCTTATGTACACATCATATGGTAATCTTCACATGCAGAATACACTGTACCGCCAGTTATTTGAGTAAATCCAAATATATAGCAAGTTCTCAGTTAAAGATGTTGTCTATGTGATCATCTTTGATAAGTGACCACCTACTTGCAACACTTCTTGCTAATGTTTGCTGATGACAGATACATTTTTACACAAGTGGCATAAAAAATAAATACAGATCGTTCCTGCTGGGCACTTTGACCGAAATGAGGCTGACATTTCTTGAAGTATACGTCGTGACTCATTTTTCATGTCTCCTAACCTATTAAATGTACATCTGAGAAAACCAGTCGGAGAGAGTTCCAAAAGCTCAAAGTGCCCTGCACCGTCATCGTGGGTGCCATTACAGTTTTATATAAAACTCGTTGAAGTAAACAAATTAACTATCGATAGTGTATATAGATAGCATATTTATCTACAAACATCTTATTGGATTTGATAATAATCAAGATGGTAAGCAAACTATTGCTAGCGGTCACCAACTTTTTGACTACCCCTCGTAGGGTGCTTGTATTGCCTTTGAGATTTTGAATACTTAATTTAATATCCAAATAACCAAACAGAATGATAAAATAGTCGTCTTTATATTGTAAAAAAGGATTGTGGTCACAACTTGTGTAAGAAAGTTAGCAAAAACATGTATGTCATGGCACAAATAATTTCATATAGGGTAGACGGGCTTCTTTGCAATGGACAGATATGTTCTTTGTGTGGAGAAAGCACTGAATAAGTCTGAGCAACATGTTGCTTCTTCAAACTGGTGGCAGCAGAGATATGAACTTTTTCAAACCAGTATCACTTACATATGAAACATTTAATTGCAAGAACATGGTATTTATATGACCTTTTTCAAACAAATAATGCTGCTCAACTCCACGTAAAAGCTGATGTACAGTCAAGGCAAGTCTATGCGAATTCATGGACCAAATTACCATTCATTTGGGAGGGCATCTTTCCCTGTTTTGGCAAGAAAAACAGCACAACCCAATTCTAATGTCAGCACATTGGAAGCAAGAGACCAACGTCTCTGTATATACCGGTACACGTATGCCTCCTTGTTCACCTAAGATCGGATCCGGAAGTGAGATTACAAGTTCAATGATCCGGAACCGAGCCAGTCCAAAAGTGAGACATATTTGGTAGTTTTCAGGAGCATTAGTGAACATGGGGCCTGTTCAACATGTCAATACAATCAGATCTTTATTCCAGCATACAACAGTGCTTAGGATCCAGCGATCTTAAAAAACAACAACACTGATTCATTCTAAACTGACTTTCTCTGACATAATTTACAAATATCTGATGATTTACATAAACAAATAAATACAACTACAATTATCACAGAAGAAGAGATTCTTCAATCACAAACGCTTGGGGAAATAATTACAATTTAAGATACAAAGTTATACATGTTAAAGATTCCTAAACTCTAACTATAGAACTTCAAAGAATTGCAAAGTAGCATTAAAGTTCACATAAGCAATTTAAATAAAATTGATAGTCTTTAAATGTATCACTTCTCTACCATCATATTATGAACACATGATTTTAGAATCTTGGAATGTAACTTTTAAATAAGGTATAATTTAATAATTCAAACAAAAACTGGATAAGACTAAAAACAAACAGCTTATACAGTATCTATAGTCTAATGTACGGATTAACAATGTCATATGGGCGGAATGTGAAAATACATGACTAATTTATAAAGTGGACGGAATGCAATAAACTAAACTTGTAAAATACATGAACATAAAGCATGAACAATACAATACAAATAAAATTGGATTGTATTGTAAATATTGTGGATTTCTGCTTGTTTATATATTATGCAATGTTTATATATGAGGCAGTCTTTGACCTTGGCATCACATCACAAACAAATCCTATAAATTAAACTTTAAACATAGATCTAGTTCTAACCTACTGTCATGTACTATTATTTTGTAAAAGGTCAGACGTTACCAAGCCAGTTATATAGTCTTGTAAAAGGTCAGACGCTACCAAGCCAGTTATATAGTCGATCAGTTCAGTATGGATTGGTTCAAGTAACATGTATTCTAATTTCACCATTAAGTTTCACATTGCAGGTTTTTTATAATCATATTCTTAAAATTGGAGAAAAAAACAATATTTCGATAGGTACAATAACAAGTTAAACCAAACAACAAATCACTGGCAAGGTTTAGCTAGTTGATTTGCATGTTTATTAAAGCATGCAAAAGTTAAAGGACGGATGCAGACAGTTTTTGAATGAGGTAGAAATTTGTCAATGAAGAGTATGGTTACAATGTGTGGATTAAAAACGAAAGGGTTGTACCATCTCCATTATACAATAGCACTTTCACTTTTACACCTCGCATTGCACAATACACAGAGAATGTTACTTTAGACAAGACATACATGCCAGTGTTGAGAAAAACAGAAAGAAATACTCCTCAGTATAACAGCAGCACAGAAAAAGTACTGATAGGTTGAATTCTGCCAATCAAACGTATGAAAACAAAGCTCTAGTATTAAACCCTAGATGTATAGTTGTGTTTTTATCATCAATGACACAGCCCCAATGTAGTAATCTTTCGAAAAAAAATAATTAAAGATTACCCCGGGGCAGTCATTCTGGACTATCAATAGCATAAAAACATACTGCTCTGAAGTTCTGAACAAAAAATGATGAATGAAGCAATTCCTGAAACTACCAGTCTATAATATTATAAGAGATGCACATATTTTTCTTACATTGTGATATTTTCTGATTTGCAAAGCACTCAGGTATTTCGATTTGTTTTAAATTTTGTTTACATAAATGTTGACATGGACATAATTATATTAATATCCTTGACATCCAAGTAAACAACAGTTGTATGATTTATTACTACATAAAATTATAGAAAAACCTATCGACAAGGGAACAAACTCTTACAAAATCAAAGTAGCGAAACATACAGAATTATCAATTAAATACTGTGAAGCTAATACAAAGCAGTAAATAGGCGTGCATGAATATTGAGACAGTAAACATGGTCCTTAGAGTTGATACAACCGTCTAAGCATATTGATAACTTTTACAGAAGAAGCAAATTCTGTGCTAACACAATTCTTGTCAGTACATTGCTAATTAAGTCAAAACAAAAATGCTGCTATTTAATAGTCAGATCTATAGGCATGCTACATCAATAATCTTATAATGTTGTATATTATAATCTGAGCAAATTAACAATTATATTTTTCTTTTTTAGAATATATCATTTGATTACTGAATGGCATGCAGAGTAAAGGTCTATTTTTGGTATAATAATTCTACAAACTGTTCTGGGCATGAACATTAAATTTTGTAAACTCTATGTGTCCAGCTGTGGTCCAGAGTATCGTAAAATAATAATTTTCTATCTATTAACTTCTCCTACAGTATAAGCCATGACACTCGGATGATTATTATAGCTATCTCTTTTTTTCAATTCTCAATGAGTTCACCTATTTGCTAGAAATGTAGACTTGTGTTTTAAACTACAAACATAACTACTAAACTGTTCAAAAATACAATGTAGTAAATGCCTTTCCCAGTAAACAATAAGTTTGTAACATTAATCATTAATAGAATCGGGCCTATAACATAATAAAACAAATATTAAAATAAGTACCGGTAAACTTAACCTGTTATTTAGTTCTATTTGTTGTTTAATTCTTTATAACATACATCATGATATACTTTGTTCTATCCATAATATATAAAAATAAATTCCTATAGAAATATCTCCCTATAACACGACATCTGCACATTAGAGGGTCACTGTTGTCGATGTATGTTTCTCTTGAGGACAGCTGATGTAATTCGTAGTTTGGCCCGGTTGTTGCCTGTCTCTATCACTCGTCTTTGTGCTGATAGTGGTGCATGACCTTTAAACCCGCTTACCTGTAATATAGAACACAACTTTATATAAAACAATGCATATATCATAACTAAAACACTTAATTACACTAACTGTTCATCCACCAAATTCTCATCCAACTTTTTAATAAATTTAATCTTTTACTTGATAGGAATTTTGTCTTGGCCTTGATTTTTGACAATATTTCAGAAATTACACATTACAATCTTTTTCTCTATATAAATCCCTTAAAGATTGTGATTCTTACTTTAAGGTAACATTTTCAATTGCTTTAAGTTCCTACAATTGACACAATTACCTGGCATAAATCATATGTACTAGAGTAACGCTGAAAACGATAATAACAATTCAACAGATTTGCTTTTCAATGACAATTTCTATCTTGGCCTACGCGCCTATGTAGACTTGCAATAAATGTGATTTCATGTTTCTTAATTTGGGTATGTAGTAAGGTCACATTGTTTTGATGTTTATATCTTGCTTTGACACTTGTATAACATGATAGACCTTCATTTCTCTGTTAAATAATGAATTCAATTTTACACATCAAAATATATGTAGTCTTAAAAAAGTCAATATATCCAATAATA
>ENA-OREC01000142-OREC01000142.1-marine-metagenome-genome-assembly--contig:-NODE-142-length-20438-cov-14.156328_pt1 | contig 20438 bp, 10 predicted proteins | sample MGYA00248626_ERZ508543 | MGnify/ENA primary metagenome ERZ508543 (study PRJEB26211, sample SAMN05518279) | marine metagenome | isolation source: Puget Sound, Washington, USA | host: Bankia setacea...
CGGAAGACTGGTACACTCAACACGGAAAACTGACATATTGTACGGAAGACTGGTACACTCAACACGGATAACTGACATATTGTACGGAAGACTGGTACACTCAACACGGATAACTGGCATATTGTACGGGAGACTGGTACACTCAACACGGATAACTGGCATATTGTACGGAAGACTGGTACACTCAACACGGATAACTGACATATTGTGAACGGAAGTCTGACATATTGTAAACAGAAATTTGACATATCGTAAACGGAAGATCGACATATTGTAAACAGAAATTTGACATATTGTTAAAGGAAGATCGACATATTGTGAACGGAGGTCTGGTAAATTGTAAAACGGAATATTGACATATTGTAAACGGAAAACTAAGCATACTGTAAATGGAAAACTGGCGCAATTTAAACGGAAATCCGACATTTGTTTAAACAGAAGACTTGCTAACAGTTAACTAAATACCGAAGGTGGATAATTTATAACACAAGTTAAGAACTAGGGATCCAATGATTGTCTCCCGTTGCATTAGAGTATCCGTTTTATATCATTCTAATCTAATATATAGCATAAAGGTGTTGAAGTTTTTTTCAGTTGATAACATTATTGTCCATTATTCCACGAAATGTTATATAAGTTTAGCATAGTACAGTGTCCGTTATAAAGCTGCCTTATTAATCAAATATTTTGAAAAGGTCTGATATTAAGTAAAACTCATAAATTGCACACAACAAACAATTGCACACAACAAACAATTGCACACAACAAACAATTGCACACAACAAACAATTGCACCCAACAAACAATTGCACACAATAAACAATTGCACACAACAAACAATTGCACACAACAAACAATTGCACACAACAAACAATGCGCACAACAAACAATTACACACAACAAACAATTGCACACAACAAACAATTACACACAACAAACAATTACACACAACAAACAATTGCGCACAACAAACAATTACACACAACAAACAATTGCACACAACAAACAATTACACACAACAAACAATTGCACACAACAAACAATTGCGCACAACAAACAATTACACACAACAAACAATTGCACACAATAAACAATTGCACACAACAAACAATTGCACCCAACAAACAATTGCACACGATTAACAATTGCACACAACAAACAATTGCACACAACAAACAATTGCACACAACAAACAATTGCGCACAACAAACAATTACACACAACAAACAATTACACACAATAAACAATTACACACAACAAACAATTGCACACAACAAACTATTGCACAAAATAAACAATTGCACACAATAAACAATTGGATGCATCTAAACAGAACCTACAACTATGGTAAATCATCCAATAAGGGACCGTTCAAAAAATGAAAGTCAGTAGCATTTATACTTTTCGTTGAGAAATATGTAACATACAATTGCCCTTTAAGAACCGTCCGCCATAAAATTTACGGATCCCTTTCACATTGGGGTTTGTTTCGAAAAGATAAAACAAAAGTCAAATTTACAATTCAGACAAAGGAAAGAAGTGAACGTGAATTCTTTTAACGTGTAGTATGACCATTACAGTTTTAAACACTATCGTTTAGTGTACACAATGTGACAGATAGACCGACCACTGCGTAGTTTCATGGTGCCTAAAAATGCCTGCCAAACCAAACAAAAAAACTTACAAACCAATAGATCGATATGGTGATTTAACAAACCAATACAGATATGAATGCTAACTCTGTCAAGGTTGTATCAACTATCTGTAGGTAATGGTTATTCGTCTAAACCTACCTTTTGTCAATACGGCTCGTAAACCAAATAGCCTGTAGAAAGAAAACAAACTCGTGAAAGAGATATCTAAACGATCAAGTGAAAACTTAAAGTACGAGTGTGTATGTGTGAATGGTGTATACGGTAATAAAGGTGGGCTTTCAACTAGTGGAATTGAAGATACTAATATTTCCTTTTGTGCAGCGGGCCTAGTAGATACAAGAAGATTAAATTGGATGTTTTTAACGGACTTTAAGCTCAGGGTATTTATGAGTGTAATTCTATGTCATGAAATGGTCACCTAGTCAGACCAAGGGAAAAGTGTGGCAAGTTGTGTTTTCATTTTCAAAGATGATATGGGAAATGTAAATGGGTACCTGTGCCAGTGCGAGAGGTAAACATATTGTTGTTATTGCTTAGTACTGATTCGTTTCAGGAGTCGATATTTAAAAGCATATTTATTTTATTACAATCACACTTAAATGGACTATTCCGTGTAAACATATGTATTCGTACGATCTAAACAAGTATCGTGAAACATTGTGAATGATTTATCGAGTTATAAAGTGTGATATCGAATCAACTATTCTGCTGTAAGGCCTGCTTTCTTTATCATCGTTAAATCATATAAGCAATAAAAGCTACGTTGCGTCTTTGAATAGTGTAACCCATAGAACATTATCTTGTATTTGGTTATGATCATTGTGTTAAACTAAGATCAAATACATAACTGATTTAATACACACACATGACTGTTTCGTATTTTAATTCTTTGTATTAATAATTTGTTTGGTATACTAGTTAGAGGTTCAACAAAAGGGTACTAATGACTCAGTTGACCTCTTGGAGAAAGAATATGGACATGCACTAATTTAGCGAACATGGTGTTATGCTGGTATGCTACTGTGAAACTTGGTTATTTGATGTAAGCGATATCTAGCGAGGGTGTTTATTTGACGATATCTAGGGAGGGTGTTTACTTGACGATATCTAGCGAGGGTGTTTATTTGACGAAATCTAGCGAGTGGTGTTATTTGACGATATCTAGCGAGTGGGTTTATTTGACGATATCTAGCGAGGGGGGTTATTTGACGATATCTAGCGAGGGTGTTTATTTGACGAAATCTAGCGAGGGGTGCTATTTGACGATATCTAGCGAGTGGGTTTATTTGACGATATCTAGCGAGGGTGTTTATTTGACGATATCTAGCGAGGGTGTTTATTTGACGATATCTAGCGAGTGGGTTTATTTGACGATATCTAGCAAGGGAGTTTATTTGACGATATCTAGCGAGGGTGTTTATTTGACGATATCTAGCGAGGGGGTTTATTTGACGATATCTAGCGAGGGTGTTTATTTGACGAAATCTAGCGGGGGGTGTTATTTGACGATATCTAGCGAGTGGGTTTATTTGACGATATCTAGCGAGGGGGTTTATTTGACGAGTCAGACGCGCTACCCACTGCACCACGCCGTCCCTCATTTATTTGTTAATCACGCTTGTTTGTCCTTTAAGCCACAAATTTAATATCAAACAACACAAAACAAAGGTTTACGGTTACACGTTACATCCATGTGTATGACTTTGTAGTTGTAGTTTGAAAGAAAGTAAATGATGTCATATTATTAATTTTTTTCTTGCAGAATTCCGGCCTTCCTGGACCCAAACGGTGCAAGTCAAAGATGAGTTTTATAAGGACAAGATTGCTGCTTTCACCAAAGGTTGTCGGCCCATTAACAACAACACTATTGAGATGAAAGCAGTAGAGAATGCAAAGATAGAAGGTTTTAGATGGAGCAGGGGATTTAAAAAAGGCAGACATGTTGTGGAATTCATCTACCCAGTGCATCTACGGGCTCCTGGTGCGAGGGTGGGGCTAGGACACAAGACCACGCCCCTTGGAGGAACGACCGATGAGATTGTTGGAGCTGGTGAAACTTACGCCATTGATTTGATGAAGAACTACGCAATAACAAACAACAAGACCTGCAGAAGATTGAGGTCCAAGGTATTACCATACACACATAAATGTAGCGAACTGATATGCATTGGCTTAAAAGTTACAGTGCTATAATTATAGAGAAAATAATCTGTTTATATACACAGCATTGTAGTATTGGTAATAAATATTACTAATAGTATCGGGGGGATAACAATAGCACAATTGATGAATTCATGATAACTCGATGTGAATAAAGACAACCAAAAACGCTTAAAAGCACGAATACAAAGGCAGGTAAATTCTAGAAATAGCAGAGACTCAATTTGTGATTATACATGCATAGCCTCCCTTGTCAAACTCTTGAAATGTCACTTACAGTCGCCAAAAATATACACAGCAAGCTTCAGTCGCAAAATATATACACAACAAGTAATTGTGCAGCGTAATCTCGAATCCGTTCCTAGAACCACGGACCTATAAACCATGGTCCGTGCTAGAACTAACCAATCCTTGGCAAAGATTCTTTCTCAAATAAACAACGGTATAGTATTAAGTTGTGTTATATAGATGATGTACTTTGTAGAAATCTGAATACAAGTGATGTTCTGTTCTATTATGTTAATAAATGTATCATTATTTGAACGTGTGCATGATCCCCAGTCAGTACACACCCATCTCTCTCATCCGATTGTCTCAATAGCAGGTGACTACAAGGAATTCAATGTTAAGCAACTGTTTTTTTTTACTTTATAACACGCTGTATAGTTTTTAAAAATGAACAGACATGTATGAAAAAGGATGTATTATAATATAAAGATAACCGTTTGCTCTCTTGTTTTCAGCCACTCCCTGATTGGTTCTTCATGTACATCGACCTTGACGAAGGAACCATCCAGTTTGGCTCTGACATTGAGTTCTACGGCAATGCGTTTGAAGGTGTTCATATCACAGACGGCGGTACATTGTATCCCATAGTGACGGCTGCCATGAAAGGTGCGATAATTGGAATCGTATACAGGGGCCAAGGTTAGTACATGTATGTTATGTACCAAAGGTTAAAAGTAATTAATATGAAAATGTGAACTAAACTAATTATTTGTAGAGGTATACTAAATAAGTTAAAAACGTGAACTTCCTTATTGGACAAGTCGATGTTGGACGTACTTTAGAAGAGAATTGTGGTGGAATTGGTTCAGTTACTAAACAATGAAAGTTAACGTGAATCAATCGTAAAGCGTGGTGTCTCTGAAACAAAGCGTAGCGTACAATGAGCTGTCTTACAAATTAAAAGAGGTATATCGATCAAAGTTATAACGTTACGCGATTAGAAAGACGATTTGATATTACTATTCACCGACCGAGAATATCCCTCTTGGGTTCATGACCTACAACGCAACAAGCGACGTTCAGCTTCAGCATCTAACAATGACTGTTTAAGTGTTATAATAATAAAGACTTTTATTAACGAGAGTGCTTATTAAATGTACATCATATTATGTTAACTCGTTTGTTCGTGTGTGGTTATAAGTCAATGCGTATGTTAAAAGCCATTTCCATTCCGTTGCTATCTAAAAACAACACTTATAACATTGTAAAGGTTGTGTTTTGTTTCAGGGAAAGAAATACACGGTCCCTTAAGAAAGCGACGAACTCTCGAGCGTGGTCAATGATGCTTGCAGATATAGTGCTGTTGGAATACATTTGAATATGATATAGACTATACGTTAGTGAGAACAAAGGTGTGCGTTATCACTTTCAAGAAAATATTGAAATTGGTGGTTCTAGTGTTTTTCGATATTTAAAACTCCGTGTCAGCAGGAGAGAGAATTATGTGCATGTCTTGTTGTCAGCAATATGAGTATACTCATTGTGTCGCTGGTTGGCTGTCATGCTGTGTCGTCCATTATCATACGCATTTGCCTAAAGTTGCCCTGTTGTACCCAATTACAATATTTACTTAACTCAATAGTTTAAGACATTAGCATACATATAGTATAATAAATGCTTTTCGTGAAGGTATCTGTGTTGAATTTGAACTAAAAAACAACACAACATTGGTTAAAAATTGCCCGCAAGTACTAAAACTATTTTATGACTGACCCGTTAAATATTATTTATGGCAATTTCGGTATATGCTTACTAGGCTATAACGTCGAGTCCAGTTGTCTATATATTCTACAAGGGCATTATTTCCGCATACTGTCACTACTAGAACAGAACAGCTATTTACAACGCTGAAAATGCCAACGGAGGTATAGTTCTAGGTAAATTATGCCACTATCTGTGAACAAATGTGTTTTGCATTAACATGTAACTATATATGAATTGTCTGTTTAATTTAAGAAATAAAGTATGTGAGTATGCTATTGAATCGATTAACATACGTACAATATGTATGTTATATACTTGGGAATAGTGTATGTTGTTAGTAAACTATTGTTGTTTTCACTGATTCTGTGTTTTGCATGCACTTTCAACTTTCCTCCCCGGATTCATTAACAGTGTATATTCCCAAGACTGATATCTCACCAAAGCTGGATACACTAACCAATGGTAGAACAGTATAGCATGTATAACAAGTGTTGATGAAACGACCTTATATCAACCAATCAGGTGGGTATATAAATGTAACGAACAAAGCGGACATAGATGTGTGACGATTACCGATTCATAAATCTATGTGAAAATGCGACAGTAACCTCCAAACTTCCAAAGTATAAGTTAATTAGAATACTTAAAAAAACAAGAATCGGTAAGGACAGCTGTTCAACCATCTGTTATGGGACTATTTTTTATGGAACGAACACTATGAAAGAAATCTCCGACCCTATATGTTAAATGCTTTGTTTGACAGATTTATCTCTCTTAGTCAATGTTTAAAAAGGTACCTTAGTATATGTAAGTTTGGACACGTTATACAGAACGTCTGTATCAAAGATTATCTACGGGAAGACAACTTAATTGGAACATTTATAGATGTAATACCATTACTTCTTAAAACATTCTGGAGAATGCAGAGAGTCCATTTATACAAAATTAGTTTCTTGATACAGGAATATCACAAACATGTTCTTAATTATTAAAATATAACAGTCTGTTCAAATATTGAAGTATTAAGCTCAAACAGGTTTACATTTTAAACATGAACGTGTATACAATGTCCATACACTTCAACGAATTTCGTATGACCATCATATAAAATATCATGCGACGTATTTAATCAATGAATTTAAAGTTCTGTTATATCTGTATAGTAAACATCAATCTTTCGATTAACTTAAAGAAACACGTATTCATGTACAAACCATCCAGTTGGAACGGTAAGTTCGTCAATAGTCCATATGCACGTGATCGAGCACGTGTGTGACCTATTGAAGCGCACTAACGTGCGTTCCCAGCCGCTGCAACCAAATCACAGGGAGTTTACGCAGATATGGACGACTATTTCACAACAGCATGTTAATCCAAAGATACATTATATCAAAAAAGGACAATGTATCTTGCTGACTGCCGCAGAAGGCGGACACAGTTTCAAGTTTCAAGTTTATTCAGTATATGTATTGTACAAATTCAGATTCAGAAGTTTATTGTACATAAAGGCCAACGGCCCATCATACAATATTCACATAAATAAGCATATATACAAACATAGAACTTTGTGTCCACATACTAAACAGCATGTATATGTTCAATGATTTCTTACCATATAAGTATATACGACAGTTTTAACAAACATATGCAAAAGGTATTGTTGAAACATTAACTATTTTCTTTATAAGTACAGGAGTTGTTTCACTCATCAACCTATAAACAGTGTTTATACTTGGTCTACCATTATACCAACTATACAAATATCGAATTCTCAGATCATAGAATCTTAGACATTGAAAAAATGTATGAAATTCGTCCTCAATACATATAATGTTACGATTTTGAAGACATACATAACAAAGACTGTCTTCCCCACTGGTTCCTATATGTCTGCCCAACTATATGTTTAATTTATGACTGGAACATCTAAATTTTGCAAATTGTTTTCTTATGAGTACATGTATATGACAAATCTATATTTAAGTATCTTTCGGGGTTTAACATAGTCTTAAAATATGTATATGTAGAGCAACGTGTTGCTGTATTCACTGTTTCAAGCCAAGACTTGGCGAAGATTATCTCTTGTACACGTTGTTGAAGTTGAACAGGAACATATATATCTACATTACCCACATCTTGGGCTAACCAAACATACCCAAAACCATGAATATATAGCAAGTGTTTTAATAAAGAGGCCCAAGTAATTCATCCAACATCATCTTAACCCTTTAACATTCTATAACAATGATTTAAGTAACGAAAGTTTGGCATATGCAACACTTTTGTCCAATATTTAACACATTTAATCATAATAATCACTACACAATGGTAATCTACCACAGTCACCAAACACCATACAATCATTGGTAGTTGTATTTACTCCTAGGAATTCTTTGCAAAATATGGTACATCATCTTATTATATACAATATATACCTTTCCTAAAATATGACAAAAGTAGATGGCAAATAAGAAATATGTATATACAGTCATTTGTCTCTGACTATATTTACTTACTAATTTAAATTATGGGAATACTCGAGAGCTTAAATTTCAGAAGTTAAATGAGTATTAGTTATGTGAAAATGGAAACATTAGTGTGTTCTTATAAACAAAGGGAAACGCGGAAAGCAATAGCTCACAAATCTGACTCTTGACAACAGATGCACACTGCCTGTATTGCACAAAAATAGTTATCAGGGAAGGGAGATAACTTTGAAATATCGCCGTGTTAAAATGCGCACGCAATCATCGCAATATCCGGCACTTTGACCTACTTTCAAAGGCGAATGTGATTTGAAACGAAAACACCAGTTTATTTCGTTGTATCTGGAACAAAGCGAAGTCAAAATGCCTCCAAAGAAATGTGGGCGATGTGATAAAACAGTATATCCAACAGAGGAACTTAAATGTTTAGACAAGGTGTGTGGAATGCATGCTATGCGACTGGAATTTAAAATTTGATTCATCCGAAAACTACTTCAGTTTTCGCAAAAACTTGATTTTCCATATATGGTGATACGTGTAATACATTACCTGTAGGCTACAAATGACATATTTGATAAATCTAAATTAATAGTTGCTTAGTTTTTACTTGTATATCTCATGTTTAACCTTTAGACAGAACATGATGGATCGGTTTGTTTCAGAGAAAATGGGCGGGGTTGTCCAATGCCGTTAGAAGTGGTGGGAAACTTGACCTGTTGTCAATGTTGAGTCTATTCGAGAGGTTGTTGTTGTTTATTAATAGTTTTCCAAGTGTGAAACACCAAGTAGAGACAGAAATTTACACATAGAGAGGTTACCAAAATGATCAGTTCTATGGTGAACCCAATCTCAAAGTCATCACCACTTGTTGCCTGTTGCATGCTATTAAATTTGTCCTACAGTTATCAATTGCAATCTCATGTTCACAAGTGTTGATTAACAGGTAAACTAAATAAAGAACATACCTAATAGGATAACAAATGCACACTGATCATACAACTTGGAACACCCATACTTTAATTGAACTGCTACTTATTAAACTATGATTAGGAACAAATTGTTTCATATATCATTACTTGATACCTCACAGCATCCATTTAATGTTAGTTTGTGCATTGTTAGACAGTAACAATGGTTGTTTAATTTCTGGCATGACAAGAGGTTTGAATTGTTAGGTTATTGAACAAATGTTGATAAATACATTTTTGTAAAGCTGGCTTAATGACTTTCCTTTTCAGTCATGGCACAAAGGATGTTTCCGGTGCGAGGTTTGCAATATGGCGTTAAACATGAAAAACTACAAAGGATATGACAAACTTCCATATTGTAATGCGTAAGTATTTGATATGTGCATGCAACACTAAGAACTGATAAATCCAAACAACAGGTATAATACAAGCAACATACAGCTTAATTTATAGTAGAAAGTTAATTGTTAATGTTAAAACAAACAACAACTGAACTAGTGTAACTCTAAGTCAAGATATACTCATCGTTTACTTGTTGCAGCATTATTTCAATATTTTTTATAAAGATTTTACAACTGTTAGTAAAGTAAAGACACTACCTGCAATCAGGCAATAGATAAATAACACTTATCTGTCTAGAGTTAAACACTGTTGATGGGAACTATTGTTAGAGTATAACATTTTAAAGAATTTAGTATACAACAGACATCCAAACTTGACATTGTGTGTCTTTTGCTACAGTCATTACCCACAAATCAAACACACAGCCGTAGCAGAAACTCCAGAAAATAGAAGAATTGCAGAAAACACAAAAATACAGAGTAATGTAAGTTGTATAGATATTTCCTTCACTTTGTAAAAGCTGTCTTTCTAATAATAACATTTCAATATAGGTTTATTGTTGATCATTCTAGACATCTGTTTCTTCAACATTGCTTTGTAATGAGATGTGATGTTCATATTACTTAGCTCTTACCCAGATTAATCATCTTAATTAAGTAATACTAGTTTTAGTGTGTGTGCTTTTTGTGAAGATGTAGTACAACATTACAGTGAAGAGTTTTGATGAAGATGATGATTTAAGATCATGGATGATTAAGTTCCTTTTTGTTCTAATGTTTTTGTTTGTTTTATCTGTATTTCAGGTTCAGTACCATGCAGATTTTGAAAGACAGAAAGGAAAGAAGATTACTATTGCTGATGATCCAGAAGCTCAGCGTGTTCGACAAAACATGGAGGTGATAAGCAATGTTAGTTATCATGGTGAAAGAGAAAAGAGAACTCAACAGGAGATGGCCAGACCAGCAGAGCAAGTAGAAGGTAAACATTGTAGCTGTTAAAACTTATATTACAAGTTCACAGTGAAACTTCATATAAAGACAGTCTCACTTTTCTGAATTTTTGTCACTGTGAAGCTGTTTATGCTTTGATTTAGAAGGAAAACTTTTTAAAAAGTCGTGTTTCAGAGGTCTAGTTGACTGTCTTGATTTGAAGTTTTATTGTGTCTTGTCATTTATGTTGTTTTAGCTAAGAATTAAACATATTATATCAAGACCATCTTGCATGTCAATGATAAGTAATACACACTCTTAATCAAGATTGGCATTAAAAAACACATAAACATTGTTTAGTTACATTACAGTGTTTACACGTTTCCTTCTGTCTACCCTAAACAATCGTCAGGTTGATAATGTCAAAGTGAAATCTTCTTACCCTCAATAGTACTGCTTTGGTATATTGAAAAGTGTCATGATGTCTATAATACACCCTCCTTTTAACTCTATCATCATTATACATGGATATCAGTGTTTGTGCTGCAGGACCATGTTGTGTAGAAAGTGTATATCTAGTTGCTGTAGTCGGCAGGCATATTTTTAGTTGTTACCAATGTGTAACCCTGTTTATTTCTTTTATTCAAAACCTTGCAATATGTTAAAGACTACTTTCGTTTAACAAAGAAATACTTGTGTACGAATATTGTGTTAATGCAAGTCTACTTCAAATCGTACATATAGTATGATTGTCGATATCTCTGCTTGTGCTTGTAACTGTAGCAATCAGGTGTCTGTATTGTGCTGTCAGTGTCTTTGTTTCTTGTAGTTAGATCTAGACAGAGAGCAGGATATTTGGATTTATTGACTAAACAATGAGAAACAGGATTTGAACTAAAGACAATGTTAGATTATATTAATATCAATGTTTTTTGCAAGATGAGAAAGTTACCATGTTTAGAGTTCATTGGTAATGATTTGTTAATCCCCGGCCACAGCATGGGGAGGGGATTATAGGAATGCACTTATGTACGCATTGATGGATTACCATATTATAACTTGGTACAAATGTTTTCCTCATTGAGACGATGTGCAGTGACCTTGACCCAAGTCCATACCTCAAAGGTCTAGGTCACACAAAACATTTAAAGGGCAGAGTACACAATGTCATGCTCGTGTCTGCGCTATAACTTACGTATGCATTGATGGATTACCATCTATTTTGGTACAAATGTTGTCCTCATTGAGACGATGTGCATAAATTATATCCTAGAATATTTAAACAACTTGTATTTCCTATTTTCTCATTCTTGACCAGTGGTAGTGTACAATGTTGGTCAGGTTGAGAGAAAACAAAATGTAATAAAAAAACAACGGCTGGGGATATAGCCGTCTTTAAATTAGAAACACAAATAGACAGGTACCTAACTAAGTTGTAATCATAGTTTCACAGCTTAATGTAATGTATCAATGCAATGTGATGTCTAAATACACAATGTATTCTAAAACGTTAGCCTAATCCAAAATGTGTAAGCAGGGAATTCATTCATTATACATGTTAGTGCTTTCGTATGTATATAGAGGGCCTTGTTTAACTGTTCAAATCAACAAAGAAAATCAACTAATGTAAAAGATAGTTATTGCCATTAAGATTTAAATGGTTAAACAGAATTATATTTCTGTGGTAATTCCAAGCATTTAAGAAAGAAGCCTGCCGATCTTACAATATTAACCACTTTTTCTCTACTTACAATACGTTACAATTATTGCTAGCTACATCTAAATTAAGATGTATATTTAACATGATACTTTGAAGGAAGTAGTTTGACATTCCCATGGTTCGAGTTACATCTTTCATCTACGTAGAAGTAGTAGGATGTGTGTGAGGTATATCAGTAAATCATTGATGAGTTACTACTATAGATGAAGTGATATTAACCTCCTTGTCCTGAGTTTACTACATTGAAATGTGTACACTCTTCCTTATTTTACCTTCATCAAGTCAGTTCCTTATCAACACTGTCATATATATGAAAATAAGTCAAATCTCTTATTCATTAAGTCTACTGAATTTAGTCTTACAAATATATACTATTAGTAACTATACCATGGATGTTGACAGTTAAGAAAAATACAAGAATTAAACCCAAGTTAAATGTTGATTCTATTAAAAGGCACGATCTTGTGTGCAATATGAATACATTTACTAACAGACGAAAAATTCACACTCACATAGTAGAAACCATAGAAGTTGTGATAAAAGGTCACCGTACCCAGGTCCTAACAGATGCCCCCAACCCAAGGTCATTTATACGTATTGAATGTATCTCACAAACCAGTGTCCATGACTATGTGCCAGTGTCGTAAAAAAATGTTATTCATGATGGAAACTTAAATGTGTCGTTTAGAGTCCTCACGAGTCACGTACCCAAGTTCTTTGACTGTGTTGAAGTGTGCATCAATCTACTTATAATCTTTCTAAGCTAAATCCTTTGGAAATATCAATGATGCACTGGCATTTTAATTTTCATGAGAATCAGTGCTAGGTTTTAAAACTGACAAAACTGTCACTGTCACACTTGAGTTTTCGTAGATGCTACTTTTGTGACTGCTTTTGATAATAGAAACCAATGACTGTGTATATGTGCTCTAAATATGTTATATAAATTCTCCAACAACCTAACACAAAAATCTGATAAGTGTGAGGAAAATAACAAATGCACTATAACATGACATTTATAACACTTCAGCAACTACTAAAGAACTACTTAAGTATTTAATCCACTCAGCAGCATAAGGTAGTCAAGGAATTCCCTCCTCGTAAAATGTTGTTGTAAATATAGTCACACTTATAAATCTTTGTTAACTAGGCGACAGTGTTTGTTTTTAAAAGGTATGAGGCTATAACTTGTTTCATAAAGAGGTTGATTAAAAGCTATAGGTCAAGGTCACTGGCAATTTCTACACAGGCAAATAACATATATGCTCCGGTATAATTAAAGTCCAGGATTAACTTAATTATAAAAAACGGTTAAACTTAATTGCAGCCCTTAAATGATTGGTAGAAATAGTCAACTTTTGAAATATATATCGCTTGATATTTTGTTTATAGATAATACATGGCACTTGTAAACAAAACTACAAATATGAGTCTGAATACAAGTGCTGACGTCTTAATTTGTAGATGCTTCTGTAGTATGTGCTGCTGTCTTGTATGCTTATGTCTATATCGCTAAGTGTTCATAGATCTACTTTGCTGCTATAATAAATTCATGCTTTATTGCTATTGTTTTTTTTATAGATTTGAATATATTACTTAGTTTCCTGATACATTTGTAGCTGTATATACCTCATTACTAATACACATTACCTGTATATCAAATTGAATTAACAAATATGTAGAATCAGGCATTTTTACCATGTGTTTAGGGATATACATAAAGACATTCATGGTTACATGTTCTTTAAATAACCCAGTTCATTGACAAATTGGTGATTATTTGTAAATGAATAAAATGTAAAGTGTTATACATGTAGTACAGTAGAGAGTGAAGATGTGTACATCTTTTTCTGTGCATTTTCTATTTCCACACTTTCAGACAGTCCCAACTATCCATCTTTCCCTGTGCCAGAGGTTACCCCTTTTGCTACTGGTAAAACACTACAATTTGTTCAATAGTGTTCTGCAAGCAGCTGTCTGTCAGTTGCTCTTGTTACAGTGCAGTTCTGTTTTCCCATGTTTGCTGAATTGCAGGTCATTTTTCACATCTTTGCTGACCTACTGTTTCATTGTTCAGACATTTTGAAGTGTGGTTTATATGTCTGACCTGTGCTGTGAATTACAAACCAATTTCAGCTTTTCTAGACTTGCAGTTCATTGTGTTGATTGTTTATACATGTTGCCAAATTGAGGGGCGAACATAGATTTGTTCCATCTGTTTCCATGGTAACAGAATGGATGTAGCAATCTGGAAGCTGATCGAGGCCACCATTACGTTGTTTCTGTCTAATTTGTTTTGTATTGAAACTGAAATACCACACCACTATTGGATGGCTATGTGTGTGTAATGCAGTGGCAAATTTGCAGTTATAGCATGCACTTTTAGAAAATTATGGCCTTTACTAGCTTTAGTAATGATAGTTCTTTGATGTTTGGTGATTTATTAGAATCATCAAGTAATATTTCAGAGATTCCACATTTTATGTTTAGGCTCATCAAGTTCCTCTAATTATCTTTTACCAAGAAGTCCTTTTAAATCTGAGGCAATTATAATATAGCATCCAAGTCTGAAGTAAATACTGAACGAGATGTGGAGTTTAAGCAGAAACAATAACAAGATGGAAAGCGTGTTATTAATTATGGCTATGATTTTTCACCGGCATTCACTGAAGTTATACGATGTTAAACTACATGATATTCATAACTTCTGCCAGTATCTTTATCCAAGATGTTATCAACATATGTCAGTCATTGATTCCATCTGTTTCTCAACACAGTTATTATTCATTTTCAAGAGTTTTCAAAGCTGCATACAAGTGTTCGTTTTGTATAGAAAATTACCCACAATTGAAGATGATAGTGTACAACTCAGAACTAAGGAGAAATGTAGGCATAGTTATGGCATATTTATAGTTAAAACGTATCTATAATAATTAATGATTAAACTCAGAATCTTAAATGTTCAGATCCTTCATAGTAATTAGTACATGTAGTATTGATAGGGAAAACATGGGATGTGTACTAGTGAAGTATACATCTGAACATCAAAATAGCAACTTCAATCAGAAAAACAATTTCAAACTGTTGAGACTTGGTGCCAAATGTGTGGGAGGGGGTGCAGCAGCATGTGTGGTGGTTATGGTTTGCTCTCTATGACTCCCTTCCATCATTGAAACAACTATCTGATGAGTCATGGAACCAGTTAAACCCACAGGTGCAAACCTTCAACATCACTATGTTGTATGAGGAAAGGTATGATCTCTATCAGACGTTCATCCTTGTGGTCGGTGGAATCTCTTGTAATACAGGCACTCCCTACTCTATACAAAACAAAAATTGGAAAACTCACTCTTGAAATTTGTAAGAAATTAAGGATACATAAACAGGGGCGTAGCTTTGGATGGAATCAATGTGTAGGTCACGGCCTATAGGAAGCTACATCCCTGATAAATACTAGATGGGATTGGTCCTGGAAAGAAATGTGTAAAACATAGCTTGGTGATGTGGTTTATATTGAAGGCTACATAGTAAGGGCCCAGGTGATACTGGATACAAAAAATGGTATAGCTTAAATAAATCTTGCACACGTACCCTAAGAATAGATCCCTCGAAACTAGTGTTTAATGGAATGGTTTGGATAATAAGGGAGAATACGGAGATTGGCCCTTTATAGTTTTCAGTGCCTTCCAAGTCCTTTTTGTTGCTGTAACCTTGTCAAATATATTTTTTGCTATAAGAGCCCAGTCCTTTTACATGTACTAATAACTATATCATCTTCTAAAAAATATTGTTGTCACTAAATGTATTGTGTTTTTTTGCCAAGAGAAAAATTGACAATGAACATAATTTTTATGTAATTATATTAAGTTCACATAACATGATTTTTTTCATTTTTGTACCTAGCTCAAAAACTAGTGCGGAATATTAAGGAAGGTATGCTACTTGTTTTACTATTGTACACGTGTATGTCTGCAGGGGCTGTATACTGTATTGCATCATCATGGTGTTATGTTTGATATAGTGGAACGGTATGCTCATGTGTGATATGGAGGAGCGTTACTTAGCTTACTATTGTATTTTTGTTTAACTTACGGCTAAAGTTTATGGTGCAATATAGAGCTTGTCTGTTTCAAAGAAAACCTACCAGCATTAATGTCAGTGTTGTTGTCAGCCATGTCGTCCAATAAAAACTCTAATTTATATATAGTCACACTCAAACTTGTTTTGTTACTAAGCGAATTTAGATTTAATCACATACATGTATGAACATTTTTTTAGACATGACCTTTTTATTTATATAATATTATGACATCTTGGCCTTGGTATTACAATGACCTTAGTTCAAATGACCTTGACTCTGGTATGGTAAATATTCCGTCATATTGGTAAAAGAAAATTGACAATCACATACTGGCACATAGTCTCTTGTAAATTTAAATATTCTTATGTATAAAGCGGCTGGTACATGTTTGTACTTTGTAATCAAGTTTGCCAATTCTATTATTTATAACATACAGGGTTTGGTAGTGCTTCTATGTGATTTACCCTAAAACATGTATAACAAATAACATATTTGTACTTAAGCTTTATAGTTTATACATTCATAGTTTTTTTTTATCCACTTGATATGGATAGTATTTACATTACAAGTTTCAAATATATATATATAGGTTGATTGCATGTTATCGAAATCTTAATTTATGTATCTAGTATCCATGTTCCGATATTTTCTTTCAAATTGTGTAAAAATGACAACTTGTGGTATAGACCATTGTGCTGATTAAGGCTCTTATATCAGAACCTGTGTGTGGGTTACTGGCAAACTTGTGTTCAGTTACAAAATAGTTTTAACTTTCACAGAATTCTTATTATAAATACATACTAAATAGGAGCCACTTAAAGTTGTTAGTCTTCAGACAATTTATATTCAAAGTATTAACATTCAGTTTCCAGCTTCTAGTCTATATTAGTATACTCTGACTAGTACTAATTCCTGTGTCCTATAAAATACCTGAAGGTTGAAGGCAAACGTGTTAAATAAGCAGAGATAACACTTTTAACATTCACCCTTTGTCTGTATAGAGATTAGAGGCATATACCTGGTTAGAGGCATATACCTGGGCTGGTCTCTGTCAGTTATGAGAAAACATAAAGTCAATGTTACCTGAGTCATTCTCTTAAACACCAATCAGATTATGACCCTTTTGTGCCATCTGTCGGTATTGTCTTACCAATCAAACCATAATCTAACTTATCCCTAGCCTACTTTAGAACTTATCTATAGTGATTTATTGGATCAACAATGATATCATATTTAATTGACCTAGTGTATTGTCCTCTTTAACCTATGCTACTAATATTAGAGAGAAATATGTTGTTTTTGGAGGTTTTGCTTGAATTGTTCGTTTTACATGTTCTAAAAAAAGTCCTGTTTAAGTGTGGTGTTTGAATTGTTGGAAATTGTTTAGAGGGTTTCATTAAAGCATGATTGTGTGAAATGTATACAACAATAAATGTGTATCAAATGTATATATATATATATATATATATATAGAACTTTACATTAGTGGAATCTGAATGACATTATTGGATTGTATACCTTACCCTCTATATAATCTACATTATAATAGACATTCAAGTCTCTTTGTATAAAATGAATTTTTTGTCTTATGAGAATTGAACATTTGAGTCTAATATGAATGATTGAACACTGGGTATTAGTTATCTTTACATTAATTAATTTATTCTTTTTTTCTCGGCTATTAAGTTTTCGATTAGAATTGTATTATGTAGTACATGTATATATTTCATGTTTCAAGTTTATTTATTATGAACATTGATTTAATAGTTAAATTATATTTGAAACAGCTTTATCACGGCAGTGTCGAACATTGTTAATACTGCTGTTTTTGTAACACATGAATCTGACTGACCTACATATGTACGTATGTAATCTAAGATGGACATAACAGTTACTGTCGATCCCCTCTAGGATTTTATGAACAAAATATCTATGGGTGTTGGACTATATAAGTAGATTATACTCAACTTAGCTGTTAACAAGGAAGATTATTGACTTTGTTCATATATTCAAACTAAAGATATTGATGGTATGACCTTATGTGACAATATAAAAAATAACTTTGATAATGCCAGCTTCTCTTTTGAAGTACAAGAGGAAATGAATTATTGTCATCAATAAATTGCATCCTGGTACTTTCATTTTATGGCAGTCTTGTTATATTTAAACTATAAACTTGCTGTTAAATATACAGCTTTGTCTGGTTAGATATACAAACACTACAGGGTTAAAGCTACAAAGTTATGGATGTATGAAGTCATATTTTCTCATTGACCCTGAAACTAATTGGGGTAAGAAACTGCAGTTAAGTATACACCATTCACTGTGAAACACACTTATTGTATTACTCAGCGGTTAGCAATTTGGTCAGCAGGTTTATTATCCCAACAAATCTAATGTTTACTTTGTATACCTATGCTTTGCCGTTGTTCCCCTTGATATAACTAAAGTTGATAAGGCCATATAAGGATAAGTTTTTAGGAGAGTCACCAAGCGTGTTATATACCTATATACTTGTAAGCTGCTACTCTGCCACTGAACCATTTAAGCTGTTTTTTAGACGAATAATTAACACTACATATGTATCAAATACCACAAACATTTACAAGTACAAATACTACATAGAACTTGATATGGTTTACGATATCAAATATTATAATAAGGAGCATGACTGTTATTTACATTGAAGCCGACCGATAAATTTACAGGTGAACATGCCGTTTGTATAAAAACATCTCCAATTTTTTTAAATCATAACCTGTTAAGTGCTTTTTATTCTGAAGGAAAGCATGCATTTATATGATCGATGTTTTAACTAAGAAATATGGTTGGAATTTGAATAGTATTGTATTCACTGTGATGCAGCCAAACAGTTTAACATTCATTTCAGAAATATTTTTATACGCGACAAAATAATCTGGTATCTGGCATTCATGTACATGTAGGTAAAAATCGCAGCTTTAAATCAAAATAGGAATTTTCTTTTGACAGCATAAAACCTTAATTACATGTTTATATCAAAATTTAAACTGCACGATTTTATGTTTTCCGTACGAAAACATGTTGTTATGCAAAGAAATAAAAAGCAATTTCAAACTTAAGTAAAGTAAAAGAGAAACGTTTATATATTTGATACAAGGTTAATGAGATGTATCACATTTGCCCGAGTTATGGATATAGTAATGTATAGTCATGCCTATACTAGGCCAGCTAAGGTTTACAAATGTGACATACTTAATGTTGATGTTGACTACTTAATGTAAACAGCTCTCTTACCCACTTCTATACAACTACAATGATAAGATGTTTGTTCTTGAAACAACAAGTAAACAAGGATATGATAATGAGTAGTGGTTAATAATTGATTACTGTAGCTGAACGTATGTACATGTAAGTTGTCCATATGTCCGTCATTGACCAGTGTTTACTATTAGATGCAACTGTTGATTGACTAGACGACTTGTGATAACTGTCAAGTAACTATGCAGGTCAGTGTCAGAGAACTATGTGGGGGATTGTAAACTGGACGCATCATGTCTCATGGGTTTGTGTACAGTGGGTACAGATAAGGCAATGTAGTTAATGCCAACTGTTCATAGAAAGGCTCACAACAGTATCAACAATATCACAACCCTTTCAACTACATGTATATATGATAGTATGAGTTTGCATTTACTGATTGTTTTTGGGGGGACCATGAAAGTGTAGTAAATGCCAAGGAAGCCTCAACCTTATAATAATCTCAATCCTTTTAACCTACTTAATGTATATGATAGTATTATAATAGCTATTATAGACTTAGTAGTAAACGTTGCTATGTGTTTATGGACTATCTTAAGTTGAAGAGCATTGACGTTGAAAGATATGCCAAGGACATATATCTGTTACAAAATGCACACTTGTGTTATCTTAGGATTATAGGATACTGCTGTCAAATATTTTCAAGATAAAAGAATTGCTTGTGATATATGGCTTCGTTTAACTGTATCAAAAATGTTATTGTTTTACAACAACACATACCGCCTCCCCGATAGCCTAGTGGTAGAGTGCTGGCATCGAGTGCGGGAGGTCCCGGGTTCAATCCCCAGTCAAGGACCGCGTCATA
>ENA-OREC01000143-OREC01000143.1-marine-metagenome-genome-assembly--contig:-NODE-143-length-20366-cov-12.093253_pt1 | contig 20366 bp, 7 predicted proteins | sample MGYA00248626_ERZ508543 | MGnify/ENA primary metagenome ERZ508543 (study PRJEB26211, sample SAMN05518279) | marine metagenome | isolation source: Puget Sound, Washington, USA | host: Bankia setacea...
TATTTGTAGCATTCCACGGCCTAACTTGAACCCTCGCTCTGTCTTGCATTGTGTCGCCATGTTTGGGTAAAAACGGTCTGTGTCAATATACCCTGTACGCTGGTGTTTACCAAAGGTCGCTGTAGGCTCGTCAACCTGCTAAATATGTATCCAACATGCCTATTTTAAAGCTAAAGCCTTACTAAGGTGCTAACAAATGTACACACTCACATACTTGGTCCAGTTAATGACAAATAGTTTCTATTGTCTGGTACATTTTCACGCAAAAAATGGGTTATTTCATGAACTTTAATAGTATTACCGTAGTACGCCCTCTTCTTATTCAATTAACATTCAATTAAGGCGTTTTAACACGTGAAGTAAGAGAAGCAGAACAATGTAACTAGTCTAATGTTCTCGTTGTAATATCATGATTTTGATTTCCTCTCTACATTCTGGGACATACATGGGTACACAAGGGATACATACCCACGCGGAGACGATGTTTCAAGGTTGCCTAGAAATACCAACTATATTGACATCATTGCGGTTCCGGTACTGTTTTATCTATGAAGCTTTGAACCCATTGGCAGCTATGTAGTCTGCTGTATAGTTATGTAACCTGTTTGTGCACTGCAACGGGTATTGTCAGCGGTACATTCGAATTATTATGGTTCAACCTTGATTAATAGGCAGCAAAGATTAGAACATAAATCAACACCACATGCATAGACACATGACAGGACAATGTACCTTTTTGTAACGTTTTATGGTCTGCAAACAGTGCATAAGGCAAAATAAATCAGATATAATATATCACACCAATATATATCATTTTGTTTATTGTTCGTAGACATATAAAGCAGATATACGATACGCTTTAAATACAATTAGATTCGGTGTATAACAAATTAGGGCTCAACTTTCAAACGTTATGTGCACTATACATTTAACATTTTGGTTATTGTGTTGCAGACGATAAAATGAGAAATTCATATATAAACAGACACTCTTCTATCCTCATACACGCATATACAATGACAAAATAGGTAACCAAGTTATCTCTGTTAAAGCATAGTTATACATCAGTATACGGGGATGAAGGGGGAAACATTGGTCGTGTCCTAGTTTACTTTACTTTTGACAAAGAAACTCTCATTGGAAGAAAAAGGAAGAAGAAAAAAGCATGTTTGCTATTTCTTCGTTAAAATGGCCAAGTCTGTTCTTTCAATATTTGTATTTGTATTTGTCAATATACTACACTTTATTAGTATGGTTATATTGTTTGTGAATGTTCGTCCTGTCGCTGCATTCTCTCTAAATCATACTGAACCTTGTTAACTATACGAGTATAACATATGTATAAATGCATACCGTGTAGCTCATACTCCTGATTCAGCTTACTTACCAGATAATAAATAAACAATAACACCTTAAACTACATATTAATGTTTTATTTATTATAATAAGTGTTCACCTATTCTTAGATTAACATTTAATCGCCGATTTACGTTGAAACAATATTCGTTCCGCGTAGTTTGAAAACCACAAAATTTGCCCCACCCGAAATAATAAATGCTAAATACGTTGTTTTTATTCGCGATTTTCTACGGATAAAAGCAAAACTGATGTAACGATGTACTTAGTTATACATAGCTAGGACTGATTCTAGCCAACTTATTGACAGGTTAGTGAAGTTCGAACGTTTTTAAGATATCTTCAGCTATTACCAAGCAATAAAAGTATCAAAAGAGAATGTGATGATTGTATCGCTCACTTTTTTCACAAAGAAAGAAATTTGAGTAACTACACGTACATTATCTTGTGGATTTACCTATACCGTAAATGGGTAAGGGAATAGGTTTGTACACATGGTATTCGAGCTTTCACTGACTTTCAAGTTATTGGCTGCAATTATCTACACTCTTCAATAAATGAACTAGCGTATTGATATGTGTTAAACTGGACAGTCGTAAACGGTAGTTGATGTATAGTTGTAAAGAGACAAACGGCAAAGTGCAAATAAACATAAAATCGAACTTTCATGAGCCAAAACTAACATGTTAGAAAGCCTCTAGCAGAATCTAAGGTGTTTTATGGTCACTTGAAGCTTGTGAAGTGAAAACAGTTATAAACAATTGATAAACGTATATAAATTGAAGGTTTGAAAGGGTATCAGTTATCATGCATACTCGTATGTGCGCTAGATTTGTCTGTTTTGCTTGTACTTTCGAATCTCAGATATGGCCCTGTACATACGTATTGATGGTATAAGACTTACATGTACGTAATCTGTTCTGTAGCAAACAAAACCAAGAGCAATTTATCTATGATATATCTCTCCAAAGTAAAGCGTCAGGTTTTCCTAGCGGTAGTTGGGTGCAGTTATGGAATGATACACAACATTATGCGTCTTCACCGTTGTTGAGGACACACCTTGTAACTCTGTGGACAGCGATGAGTAACGACGAGTAAAACGGAATCTTTTGTGAGAATTAAGGGTAAAAGGAAAGTCCAAGAGGGTGGCACGTGCAAACAGATAATTTAAGCAGCTCAAATGACTACAAGTCCTGAGTCACATTATTCGTGTGATTTTTCACGAAGGTTTCGGCAGGGATTTGTCCGTGTCTGACCTTGAGTATAGTTCACACAGTTTGGTTAAATAGTTTCTGAGTCAGCGATGGTTTTGACGTGTGAATCACATATAAAGTACTATTTGAGCCTGTTTTAATATTTAAATCTCCCTTCTCCTATATGTCATAGCCAGTGGACAGGGTTACAGACCATCTCAATATCCCATAATCCCTAGCTTTATCACAGTAGACGGGCTCTCGATTCTCACTGATCAATTATCTGAAATTTATCCACAAAATAAATAACCAGTCGTTTACCAAATTGTACACAAGTCTGGCAGAAACTAAACATGGCGGCTGTTTCAATATTTACCTTCCATTTAAATTAATTTTAACGGGCGGTATGACCTCATATTAAATAAATTGTGGTACAGGTAGACATAGTTTGCAGACTGGATTCCGATGTAGAAAGTGGCAGCATGTTGTTTGATAAGAAAGCTCGTTAACAAGGTGCAGTGCACATGTTAAAGTGTACATTTTATGACCGATATTAAACACGATAAGCCTCATATCACCAGTGCTATACCATGTTGTGTGGGTATAATAGTCTGTAATCTGTCGTGGAAGTTCATTTCTCTCTGTATCTGGCACATAAAAATGTAACAATGTGTAATCTAACCCTATTCAAACGTGAGCCAATGTCAGTAAAAGAGCACCTGTTTAATTGGCGCATAACAAAAGTCTTATCCAAGGCTTTAACATGCACGCTGTCATCGATTAGTGCGCCATCAACCCGGTCCACATTAATAACTTATACCCCGAAATTAGGAAACTGGATGTTAACACCTGCGTTAGTAATACAAATAAGACACAAGTATATGTTTGATTTGCCTTTAACAAAATACCTATATCCACTGTAATTAAGCCAGCGTATATACTTTAGGTGCAATGGGGCTGTGCAGATGTGAACACAGCATATATAAGCTTGTGGTAAACGTCTATTATTTATATCACGACGATGAAAAGGGCTCACAATTTATGGGCGACAGTTGTAGATAATACTAAACAACTAGTAGTACAATTTAAACCCTTTCAACTTCACTGTACAACACAGAACGTTTGAAGTCACTAACTAGCAGGTTGTCGAAAACTGGCCACTACACTTGATATGGTTAAAAACAGTCGTGGTTTTCATACATGTGTGAAATTGAGAATTGGGTCATTAATTCTCCAGCTAAGTGAAGGCTCGACTAACATGACTAAATTCACATCGCATTTTTATCGACATTTCATATAACTAAGGTGTTTGTCCGTAAATAGAGCTGGTCCCAAACGTCAAGTTAACGAATGATAAATGGCTGGTATAGTGTAGGTCCTTTATTCAACTTTACACCATACAGTAAGTCCTACATGTCCACCAGACCACTGGGTTAAATGACTGACATGTATGCTGAAGGCGAAAATTACAGGTTTTTAATGGTATAGCCAGATAAACTAGAAGTCCATAAGTTTGGATGGATAAGTTATGTACGGTTGTCACGTGGACCACTGCCACACGTTTTGCTTTTTCTATTGTTCACGAAGAGAAACTCATAGGAAGCTCATGAAGTGCGTCCAACGTGTTAACTCTCTTCTTGTACCATGTATGTATATACGCCAGTACGTCAATTTTAAGATGTTATTGAATGTTTAAAAAAATATGTCCTCACTTTACGGCAAGTATGCTTGTTAACTACCGTCTTTCTTTACCATTTGATACAACATACAACAATTCATACTTTATTCTGCAAGTATGTGAAGCGACGTTAACAATAGTCTAATTGGTCAATTAGTGTTTAGATATTTCTTAAAGTAGCTGGATTTAGGGGGCGTAAGGAATATTTTAACAAAAGGTTTGTGCAATCATTCCACTGTCATTAACTTCAATACAGCTTTGTACTATTTTATATTTAGTCTTTGTAATATTTGTTTTTTTAAGGACATGCTTGATTGTTGAAATGATCATCATAATCGGACTTGTATGATAAACCATTGTTACCAAATACCTCGTACTGAAAGATTCAATGCATACAAAAGAAGGACCAACTCAGTCACAAGCATGTATCACAGCAATAGAAGTTGTTTCTAAAAGAAACACACAGGCTATATTCGTTTGTGTTGGATGGAGTGAATATTCTGTCCTTTCTACTTGTTACCATTTCTATACCATATCAACAACGTTTTCCATCCAACAAACGGACAAACAACAAGTAACAAGTGCAATTACCCAGGTAGCCAGAAGACAGGTGTAAAAGTCTCTGACACTGGCAGGTCTGCAGTGTGTAAGACGAGCTGAAGGCCGTACATATGGTGTATTTCATCATGCCACTGGAATAGGTCTGGTGGTTTTATTGTTGTCGGATTTAATGTTTCTCTAAATTCTTCTAAAATAGTTCTCGGAAAACATATATCTCTGAACTGTTTGGCCTAAACTTCTGTTCATGTTCATGTACGTATAACGAGTCATCGCGGTGTCAAGGGCTATGGTACAATTTTTAAAGAAACCTCGAGTTGTATGTGTTCACTGCAGCTTTGTTATTAATAGAGGTATCATTAAAGCTGTCATACTAATTTATTAAGTCGATCATTCTTGGTTAACATACGTATGATCTAGAAAAAGGTGACCTATTTACAAGTATTTCATAGCATAAAGTACAATAAGTTGTTTAAAGGTGTTCTACAAGGTGGTGCATGTCTGTGCCTTAGCGGAGATATAAGTATATAGTTTATTAACGTGACCTGTGATATATGTAAAACTTTGAAACACATTTCTTTAGACTATTTTGACACTATAACATGGTGGAGATGCTGAACCTGAATTCTTACTTTGTAGAAACTAACGTGTACTATTGAAATCGGACTAAAGCGTTGGTTACACGTTCTAGTTTCTCTATTGATTTGTAGACTTTATACATGTATATTGACGTTTTGATGGACCATATCCAACCTATTAACACATGTTTTATTTCATCCTGAATGTCTTATACAATTTGTTAAATGATGTCAATGTACACATCCATACAAAGTTCATGCGATTGCTCATGTGTATGTCTCCCAGCACTTTGGTTCTCTTTTGCATCATTGATAGAAGATAGAAGACAACTTTTAAAACCACGACTCAATGCAATAGAACAAATTGGCAGGTCTAAAACACGGGTACTGAGGCAGAATAGTGGACCCATTTACAACCGAACTTTCGCTAACTCCAATGTTGTTGTGCAATGTCACGAAAAGCTGATGGACCCTACAATATAATGATTTATAAAAATAAATAAACAAATTCATGTATCAATACGTGTATTTAAAGGAGTTGTAAAGAAATATGGTAATTGAATACTATCCGGGAACCTTTCCTTTCATTTTTTGTGATGATGAAGGAATGAAAACTTTAGTGGAGACTGATGTAGCGTAAGAAGCCATGCCCTTGAATTATTCAACTGCTTGAAACGTTTGATATAGATAAACACGCTTTCGATATGTTACAGTGCCTAGCTTCCATCATCAAAAATGCACTGCTGTTAAACAAATTCCACATTCCGTCTTGCAAAATTAAGAGTTATAAATTGATAGTGCAATAAGAATATTTGATGTTTAACGGTACACTTGCTGTAAATACCGTTCGTCAATCTCCTGAGCAAATTCAAACACTCCAATTATGATATATATGAGCACGCCCATCTCTGAATGCACAACTCCACCGCCCCCCCCCCCCCCCCCCCCCCCATTGGTGAACTATAGGGAAATGCGCCTTATTATACCGTGGCTTTATTTGATTCCACGGATTTAATTTGTAGTGGCAGCTCATTTGTGCAATAAATGTCGAAATGGCGGACATTGAGTGCTAATAGGGTGTTCATTCCAGTAGATGAGTAAACATTCTGAGCTAGAAAGTGCTATATATAGACAAAATGTCCATCAATTAATTTTGACTTATTTGTAGATATAATTTGGTTATAACGCCTTGATCCGCCCAGTCAATTATACGGTTGTACTGCAATAAGTTCACGAGATACCGTTGGATTTTAGTCGAGTTTTAGTTGCATTTAAATTGTTTTACTCCCAGTAAAACATTGAAACATTGAGCATGGGTTCGTCAAAATGGCACGCACATGTGAATCACAAATGTTGGTTAAGAGGTCTATTTATGCACATACTCCTTTACCTATTTGACGTAATCTCAACAAGGAATTTACTAGATTTCGCCATAAATTGCATGATCCAAACTCCGATATGCAATGTGAGCACTGTACACATGTTGAATCCTATAACAACTTTACAAGTGGATTACAAGTTTGTGCTGTGCCGGATACGGGTAGTTAGCTGGGCATCCCGTTACGCATGCGTATAGTAAACCTGTGTTGATGTACTCATTACAATCATGCACAGATGGCTGATATAATAAACAAAATGAAAAACTGAAAAACTGAAAACCACAAGCTTAGCACGTGTCAGTACATCAATATAGAAAATGCAAACATTGGGTTTATTTGCATGTACTCTTATATGTGTATGTTTGTATCGACATGCCAACCATTGGGTTTATTTGCATGTACCCTTATATGTGTATGTTTGTATCGACATGCCAAACGTGTCTTATCAGTAGTACCACACCCAGCACTGCTGCATAGAACGACACAGACTTCCTTGACATGTCAGTTTTTGGAGGAGTTTTTCTATCATTTAAAAGTATGACAATACTTGAACGTGGTTTCAAATATATTCACATGTGTGGTTGTTCACAAAACGAATATTTTCATGAAGTATTTATAGATAAATTTAGAACTGATAAACGCTTGTTTATAATAAACATAAGACGCTGCTTGTGGAACTTACAACACAGTATATGTGAGCAGCAATGTGAAAGATAAGTAGCAGACGTTAAACCATTGAACCGGACAGCGTTTATATCTAGTTGGCTATGTTTGCACACACATATAGATGCTTTCTAGTTCACATTCGTTATTGCCCTAACTGATATGAAATTTAGGCAAAGTACGACTCGTTTTGCCCTAAAGTACAACATGTTTCATTTCAAATAACCATTAGACGCACTTTATCAATTTTACTTCGATGCAAACAAAACTAGTTTCAGCTTTGAAAGGGATTTTTCCTCCACGTGTTTGAATGGGAGTTGCATAGAGTTCAACTTAACCTAAGATGGTCTAGTTTTAACTGCATGCATTGCATTCTTTGCGTTACTGAAATAGTGACACCGTTAAAGGTTAACTATCAATTTAGAGATATCAATCCGTGGAAGAAAAAGCTCAGAAATATGAAACAATCGTACACCTTGTTAGAATTGTACGTCGGTTTGGTTCTGTTTGTCTCACTTGCTGGTCGGCATTTCCAGTAAACTGCCGGATATTGTAACATTAAACGAAGGGTGAAGACGAATTTTCACGTTGAATTTTCTTCTTCCTTGTCATAAAATGGTTACAGAAAAGACACATTTACCAGAGCCTGTATTATAGTCAATGTGTATCCACTTTAATCCCTAAACATACAATTTCCCCTCCGACAACTAAACCAGGCGCCAAGGATCATCCAACATTGTCCAACATTACGGCATACTATAATTAATAACCAACCACATTTCACAATCACACAGCACCCGTGTAATAATAGGTGATATATACTGAAAACTATCTAACACCAGTGTTTGTTTTACGACTGATAAACGTTTTAAACTTAGCAGTCCGGTGTGATTGTCCCACTGACGACGCACACACGCAAACTCCCGGTACCCTTGGTTACAGAGGATTATAGATTATATGTACATTCTATACACTACTTGATTTAATCCTCCAGAATTTCGCTATGTGTGAAGTAAGGTTCAATGTTTGTATGAAAATGAACAACAACTTTCAACATACTGAATCCTATGTGTACCAACTACAAGAACCGTGCCAACAAGGACAACATTTAAATTTCGGAGAGTCTTACCTTGTTTGTATTTTGATTACGTGACTGTCACCATGTAATTAATCGAGTAAAGTTCTAGTGATTTATTTGTTTAATCTCAAAGGAATGTGTATGAAGTAGATGTAGAATAAAACATGAAACCTTTCTTACACAACCTATCTGTACAACATACTTACGAATTATGGATAGTGGTCGCTTTACCCGTTTACGTCAACAATTTGCATACGACAATTTGGTTATTATGTTTGAATGACTAGCAACACCTATCTGCCATACGTAGTTGACGTTTCAAGAGCTTCTACAACCGGTTTCTCACACATTATCCGAGTTTTCGAGAGTGTCTTCAGCCTGATCTTCCCTTCACACTTGAACTATTACAACCGTAGTGCTGATTGAAACATAGCCTCTCGTTACTAAAACCAGTGTCGTAAAAGTTGAACGGTGAACAACAAAGCTTTTCCTTTTATCTGCCTAATTATACTATCTGCCTAATTATACTATCATTGACCTCGAAATGGTAGCAACGAGTGAAGTGTATATGTAGTGTGCTGCAATTAAACACATGCTTTCTAGGTTGAGAACGATTATGTTCTGGTTTACAAATCACCCGTTGTTCCAATTTCACGGCCCGTAAACCGAAGGTTAGCAGGCAAAGTGGCTAGCTCTGTTGTGGATAATGACATGGCTAATAACAAAACAAACAGTCGAACGACAAAACGCAACTCTAGGAACTGCAGCAGACAGCCATGAGTACAGATGATGATGCACGCTCATTAAGAACCAATTCTCTCAATATTCTCAGCAAAACACAAATAATCACTGCTCTATTGTTGTTTCCAAGTTCTCTTATCTTTTACTGTATGTTTTCGTTAAAATGATGAGGTATTGTCTCGCCAATTGGAATTCTTAAAAGATAATGACATGATTCTCTTGGAGTGTTACGGAAGTCATTGGGGACTCTATAACAGCACTTTGCAATGCATTAAGTGTGAACTAAGGAAGCGAGTGAGGACCATTGTTGGCGAGCGCTTGTCAGTGCTCTGTAAACATCTGCTTAGACTTACACGTGTATACTGTACATACACACGCGCTTTACTTATTGCTATATTTCATTGTTGATGAGTTTATACTCGTGACACATTTGACAGACACTTTATAGTATTGTTGTAAAATGAACATTCTTTTCCAGACTTCAGAAATCATTTGCAGTGTTGGTAATTTATTTCCTACGTTTATGATAATGTAAAATGGACATTTGTTGCAGTTTCGCACTTTAAAACCGTCAATGGGAAGTATTTTAATTAGTTTATTAATTTGTTGTCACGCGCTAAATGGATTCGCCGTCTGGTATTTAACGCGTTAAAACACAACTCAAGAGCGCATTATTGCAGGCGCGAGACGTGTCGCTGGTGTCAAGAACATTCCCTCATTAACTATAGTGTGTAATGGCATCTGGTAAAACCACTCTGTTGTATGTCCATCATCACTTATAAAGTTTGTAATTAAAAGCTATGATACCAATTTAACCTTCAAAGTAGACGGTGCGTACAGAACAGTAAACTTAAATAGTCGCCATGTTTAAGTTGTGGCAATAATGATTATAACCTCATTACGGCTGCAGTTTGGGAATTACTTTTTGAGACCTCCTGTAGTGTATATGAACGTGATAACTCGTTAATACCTTCCAACAAACACAAGGGGATGACAGGAAGTATTGGCCGTCGATAATGATAACGTCGCATGTGTACCGATAAAGCGCGGGAAACTCTGCAGCCTCCACGGCAATTGTGAAACCTTTATTTAACAAATGAGAAAAAAAGGTCTGTAACTGAAATTAAACGTGTCCTTTCGAGACTGACTTTCACCCCTTAGTTTGTGTTATCAATCACACGTACTTAACTCCTAGCTCGTTATATATGACAGACCAACTATTTTCCGCACAATAGACCTTCCAACCGTTTACCCAGCCACAGTGTCAAGTTCGGTTTTCAAACGTTACAAAAAGTTTGCCATTCAAATTTTGAACCAATATGTATGTTGCGGAAACACGTCTCACCTCATGTACTTTCTTCGTATACTCAACTTATAATTCCCTCCACAAAACAGTTGATAAAATTGTAAAGGTGCTAACTGTTTTGTTTCGTTGCTAGGTTACAAAGAGTGGATGTAAGAATCATTTCCCCTGCGACGGTTTTCGAAGATGTAATAAAGGTTGAAATGACAAGTTTAGGTTAAATTTTCTCACGACCTGTATTATCAAAGGTCTTCTTCTGCAAATAAAACATGTCAAACCGGCTCGGGAATAAAGACTAGGGTAAAAGTACCTGTTCTATAAAGACTAGGGTAAAAGTACCTGTTCTATAAAGACAAGGGTAAAGGTACCTGTTCTATGCCTGACAATGACAACCCCAAGAAAACGTAAGACTAGGCATGAAAGCAAACGTATTCTTGAATCCACGTCAACGTATAACACGGTGTAGTTGTAAATGGACCATGGTCGTCAACATTAAACCAGGTCAGTTACATGTCGATCAAGGAGAATCAACGTGAAGCCATAAATATGTAACAGTATAGACAGGGAAGGCTGTTTGAACAGAAACATCATAACTATAGTCACACAGCAAAGCGTATAAAGATCTACACAAGTGTTACAACAAATATCCTACACTTGTATCAACACAGTAAATGAAATCTATAATATAAGTGTCGCAAACAGCTTGTTGTTGAGTAGTAAACCCCAACACTTGTCTATACCCATATACACTTACATATTGTAGTTGTATTCAATATTGTTTCAACGGATATGATACAAATCCAAAGTCAAACAAAAGCTGGGTAAAGCATGTCTCGAAATGAAGCCATTGTGCTGTATTTGTCATGTGCTACAAGGTGTCATAAATGTAACGTCTGTGATGGCACTTATCTTCATTTATCTTTGCTCTCAAACTTCTTTAATTAAAAGTCATTTCACACAGCCTGATGGAAGCTGAAGTGCTACCAGGGTAATTTATGACAGACGTTGGAGGTAAAATACGACTTCAATTTACCGCCATTTTGAGGGGCATAACATTAAATAAAAGCGATCGAAATCAGGTCATATTTTACAGGATTAGTTATATCTTACCTACCCGTATAAATACAGAGCTGTTGTGGGAATCTGGCGCTACCCGATCATGTAAATTCATGACAGTAACTGGGTGTCATGTTACAAATGGTTGCCTCTCTATGTCCAACACTCTCCCACCCACCGTCACGATTAAAACAACAACAACAGAATCACCGATATGGATAAAATAACAATTTGATGGTATATCAAGTGTTGAATGTTGCGACTTGTCTCAGCGCTAACCTATTGAAACACCTTATCTTGTTCTACGTTGGTCGTCTGTTTTCTAGGAAAGGACTTAACTCAAACTGTGTCTATCAAAGGCTGAACTGCTCAAAACGCTATTGCCACATCTGACGTCATCCATCAGTATACGGGTATTTAACTGTCCTCCACGTTCTAGCGACATTCAAATTCGTGGTAGGGCTTCTTACTAGATTTTCTTACTCTTTTATCGATGAGATATTTTCACGAACGTTGCCTTGTTGTAGCTATTGATACTATCAGTTGTTTCTTTTTTTGTTTCTTCGTGATGAATCAATAAGACTAAGTATCTAGATCTATCAGGCAATGCTGATTTTTTGTAATATATGTGCACACTTCAGTCTAGTCGAGTAGAGAAACCTGTAAGTGTTGGTTAAGTAGTACTGGCAACTTAGTAATTAAGCGGAACAAGTTTTGTTATGGTTTTTCGCCATGTTTTGTAATTCTTTGCATTGTAAAAATCTGTTTAGTTAACCTGCTACACAAACTTTAACGAAAATATTACTTTTATCACTTTGAACACATGGATGCAAAGCCTGGGTTTACTAGTTTGCCCACAAGCAATAGTGTGCGAATAGAAAATTTCTGAATCTTTGTTTCCCCCAAATATGAACGGGGTCTGACTTTTTATTTGTATATCCTGGTCTGATTCAGCTATCACGTTTTATTGTTAAATAAGTTTGCCGTATCAAAAGCACACAATGTAAAGTAATGGTTTAACAAAACGTTTTATATCGGAATTATTCTCAAAATACAAGAGCCAATTTCATAACCTGCACGCCGGGAGTAGACTTTTACAATGGTTTGCAATAAAGTATATTCGGCAGAGATTAGTTTTACTGCAGTGCGAGATAAACGGAGAATCTTTCTATAATTGAGTTTTCTCAGCTATATTCTGTATGAGGATGTGGAGAGACTTAACAATTACTGAATGTACACTGACTATGATATGCATCGAAACAAAGGGAGAGAGAGAAAATAGATTCAAGGACTTCCGGTTTTTAAAAAGATCGAAACAGTAACAATGCTTTTAGTTAGAATCACATTGACCTTTAGTGAATCATCTATGTATAAAACATTTAATTTTAGAATTGATAACGAAAGAAGACACAACTACCCTAGTATTGACAGGTGTAAAATCCGGATCAAGATAAAACTCTGCTATACATAGTTGTACATTATATTGTATGGTTTATGTTATGTACTAGATCAGGCAAAACTGAAAACAGACACAGCTATTGGATGTGCAACACGTGTGCGCACCGAAATGTTTAACATGACTGAATAAGAGTAATTTTGCATGCACGAATGTTTGAAAAATTATAATATCAGACTAGGAATTTATTTAAACGCGGCTATGAGAGAGACACGCACGCACCAACACTTAAAATCAATACATGGAAATAAAATAAATAGAAACTCCGTCATTATAACCACCTACTGAAAAGCCCTCTCCGTGCTTCTTTTTTCTATAATTCCAACAAGAATAGATTTCAATGTATAAAGAAGATTATCGTATTAAGGAAATTGAATATGTTTGAAATTTGAGGCGTCCTTTTACATTTTTGGTTGAGCGAGTTTTTATCGTATTCAAATATGCAGAATGACTGTGCAAGAAAGGCGTGAGCTATTTCTCGACGACAAAACAGCAGTTGATGTATATTTATGATTATTTTTCTCAAACATTTTCCTCCAATAAATCGTTTCAATAATTACAAAGAACACTTACATCCTACACACGGTTTCGTGTTGGGCATTACACTACTTCAAACTCTGATCTCATGTACATAACCATGCATTGCAACCTAGATAAGTTTGATAGTAACTGTAAACCAAACACAGTATGTACAGAGTGTGTGCTCTAGTGCAGTTGGTAAAATGAAAGCAGGTATCACTACTGGCATTTGTAAACGTAATTTGGGATTGTTTGTAATTTGTGACTGTCCTTGACGACGGCGAATTTCAATTGCGTTTTGACTGCATGCGAGTTTTAGAGTTCTTCATGTTTCTTTGTGTATAACGGCGTCAGTAAACGCCAAAGCACATGTCATGTTCCTACCAATCTATGTGCGTGCTGTCGAAAAGTCGTCTGCAGTGTATATATATATTGGCGCCATCGAAACCGGAAAATTACACCACCGTCAAATAACTATTAGGACCAAGTACTTTTCTGCAACATTGTATAGTGAATGCCTTCGATTGTATACCGAAGTCATGCATCTGTGACTTGAATGACATTGCATGTTTCATGTCAAAGTCGCTACTAGAAGGCTTGGTAGAAGTATGTTTCAAAACGTTACTGTTATTGGGAATTTTAATTGGGAGCCTTGAATTACTGTTGGGGGTCTATTTTGTAGAGAAGAAATCGTAGCAAAATGTTAACGTCGCCAACAGCCCTACTATCTTTTAACATATCGTATCTTATGTCGACCATTTCCTTTCGCCCTTTCATTGCAGTACATCTTCATTTAAACATTACCAATCAAATTAATGTTTATGTTCAATACGGTTGTTGTCTGTAGGAATGTAAAAGGTTAATATCGTCAGTGATAAGATCCTTGTCTAAGATTTGAGTTTTAATATCATGACGGTAAAAATAGCTGTGAAAAGTCGGTCTGTTTAGATAACATAACCATTACTGCAGACGACAATTGTAATTTGACAGGGAACCTTAAATGAACACTCATTAATCTTTCATTTCTTCATTTTGATACAAGGTCGGGTAGCGATCCATGTTGACATGGTATTAAGAAATGTCGCCAGTTTGTTGTAATGCTGATTTAAACACGTTTGCGGTGTACACCAACTGTCATAATGTTTCCTATTGATGAGTCTAAATTGAAGACAAATCAAACATTGTTGCTGAAGTTACACATTTCAGGGATTAAAGATAAACATGCAAATAATGTGTCTGGGTTTAACGAACAGTTTGCCTAGAAGTTGTGTTGAACTCTATTTTAATTAAACAGATGCCTTCGTAAGCAGGAACATTTAATTTGTGTGTTATGTGTACGTGCATCTGTATGTCTGCTTACTGGGTTTTGTCAGGACCCAACATAGAGCTGTCTGTGTCTGATCCTGTTGTTGTTGATGTATAATAAAGGTCAAGGTCATCTGTTAGTGAAACAGGACGTGAAGGCTCTGTTCAGGATCACTGATGCCAGAAGTTATGACCGGTAGCAGACTAGCACGTTATCAAATGCATTTTTATAACAACACTTGGGGTGCACATGGCATTTGTTCAGTGTATCACCTTTAACAGCTTTTTGCAAGTGGTTTTTGTACAGCTGATAAACCGCACTGATTATTATGTCACATGCAATTAACATTATAAAAAGTAGGTCCGCTTTTTCTCATGGTAATTATATAATGTCGACAAAGACTGCACTCGTTGGTCTACGAATAGTGTGTGTGACAAGATAAATGGTAAAGCTCTTGCACTGATATCAAATAAACCATTTTCATCCATCAATTGATTATCAGATAAGTTCTTTATGGAATATTTTTATGCGCGGCCTTTTAACCGTAGTAATGCGCTCATTGTATCACAACGCGTCTGCAAATATTTACCGATTGTGAATCCGAATTAATAGTGATTGCACTACGGATATTAATCACAATGCAGAAGACGTTTGGTACGTTGATGAGCGCGTCACATATTGACAGAGACTTACTGTGGTATGCAGCGAAGAATCTGAAATAAGTTTGGCCGATGCAACACAAATGTCAGAAATACCATAATTATCAGTTATACGTCTAAAATGAATAATGATCTTGCACAAAGAGATGTAGATCTAAGGTATTTAATTATGTCTGAAATTTGAAACATTTTTGGGGGGATATTTGTTGCAGTTTGTTTGGTGGGAATGACCTGTATGAATGCCATGAAACTGTCAAACATGGTTACACATAAAACATTGAAGTTCAAAAAAGATAATTGTGCACCATTGGAAGATATTTTTGTTTTGTTTTCTGTAACTTTTTACTAACGTCCGTAAACAGTTTGCTGACACAAGTTACGGTTTTACTCACGTCAGTTTTCGTCTTCTTTTTTTGTCTTTCTTTCTTTCTCAGACAGAACAGTAAGATAAGCTACATGTGTATTACCTGACGATGTACATTATGTTTTGACGGGTCCAGACAGATGATAGTGATAGCTGTACTTACTCGATGATGAACGATGTGTCGACAGAAATACTGATAATTGTTTCAAACATCACAGAAAATTAGGGAACATATATACCATAGTTGTTTCTTTGACATAAACAACACACTTTCAATGGCAACATAGTCACATAGGAAACATGTCTTAATATATGGGTAACAAAAACTCTTTTTACAAACATAATAATTTTATACAACTTATACAATATCACTCTGTAAATCTGAGAAAGTCGAAGAAACAGTCGAATACACTCCAAGCGAAAATCTTATACATGTAGAGGCATATTGAAGAACAAGCATCGAGAAACGCTTGTTCTCGTTTGTTAAAATAGAAAAATCATAATACAGTACTGCAGAAATATTGTTATAGTTATCGTGCCAAGAACCACCAAAACATGCACAACTTGAAATCATCAACTAGTGTATTTGGCTTCATAGTATGTTCATGTTTTGTTCTTGAGATGAGATGCGCGTTGCTTTGTTGGCGACGTAATGGATTGTACCTGGCCACCCCTGAACCATAAATTCCAAACCTTGAAACCATATCATTACTTGTTCTCAGACACCTGATATCTCTGGAGGTTAATAATTATCAGCAAAGTTTCTAACGACATGAGAAACAGACGCGTATTTTACACAGAGCTATAGAGGACGCATGTATATCACGATATATAAAGCACACAACGACCACAAGAACTGATTTACGTTGTGAGTAAAGACTCCCTTACACATGGTGGTTAACATATGTGTTTCTTCTATATCCAGAGAGTGCGATTAAAAGAATGTCAAATAACCCCCCCCCCCCTTTAGCACAATCTTCTTGCAAAACATTTAAATCTTAATTAAAATGAACGTATTGTTTGTTTTAAAGCTAAAACAATAGGCAACTTAGAGGTATCAGGTGTAAGAACAAATTGAATAGACATAGTTTGGTAAACGTTTTGCAGTCTATTCAGAAAACCTAGACCAATGAATGCTCTTTTGACAAATAAACACAATGTAAGACAACTACAGACAACATGAGCAATAAAAAAAACAGATTGCCAATTTATCCTTTCAACGTTTACTCATTGGCATAACCGTGGTCCCCGTTAGAGGATAGATGCACTTGACTGTAACCATGCTCGTCGATAGGTGCGTCACATGATAAAGTACGTCAATTTAAAACCAAGTCAAAACATGCAATGCAATCAATAGAACTTATTCTAGTCTTAAATTCGATTTACTAAGAACTGCCTAGGGTTATATTGGTTGTTCTAAACGTCAAACTAAAATAAATAAAAACCGCAACCTGCTTCTTTGTTCAATGTTATTCTTATATATGAGTGTCTGCTTTACGTTCAAACAAAATCGTGAGTTGAACGGAAAGATATAAAAAAAAACGAGAGAAAAAAGAACGTTTTTGTCGAAACCAATACATTCACGTGTCGGAGTCTCCATCAGAATTGCTTGGCATTAAAGAGACGGGCTAAAATCAAGCACCATCTGAGCTCTTGAGATGCGTTTAAACCAATGTCAGACGCGTTTGGTTTTTTCTTCTTTCCCTATTCACAATATATACTGACATATGTACGAGTGTTTATTTTGCAAAACCAAAAAGACACAGACAAAAAAACTCTTAACTAGAACGATTGAAATCGGAGAAAAAATAGAACCAAACTGACCCAAATGTGAGACTTGTTTGTGGCGTGCTTCTTGCTTTAAACAGATAAAGAGCATCCGTAAATGTTCAGTCAACTTTAATACTTTTGAACGCCCAATGATCTTGTTTTACTTAAAATGTTCATCTCCTAAAACTGCACTGATACTGAAGTTGTATTATAAGAAGCAATTTATTAAATATCACCTCAACTACGAATAACAATATATGTACTTACAACAAAGCCGCTAAACAAGTTTGATCTTCGTAGTATCGGTAAGATACCACGCGGAGTCTGACAAAGTGTCCTCATGTGTATGTGTTGTTTTTACTGACATATATTTTTCTATGGCGTTATCCTGGGTTTAATAACGCAGAGAAATAATTGATAGCCTTTGACCAATACGTTATCTCTACTTTCAGTGGTTGTGAAGAATACTGACCAGGATACTAACGAAGGTTTACTGGGGATCATGCTTGTAGCGATATCAGAGGACGACAAAGACGAGACTGTTACACTGGGAAACTTTTCGGTAAGTAATTTTCATAATTTAGAACCTTAGGACGCGTGTACATTTGTATCTAGTGTTTCACTTATTCTGCGTTGTTTATTTGTTTGTAAATATATCTAGTTTAATGCTGAAAACGCCAGTTTAACTAGGACCGCCAAAGAAAAAACAACATAAGCGATACAAGTTAGAACACATACTGTAGGACACATCTATACGAGTTCGGTAAACCACTAAAACATATTAAACTATGTTTCAAATACACTCTTAGTTTATGTACTGAAATCTATAAGACACATCTCGAGAGCAACAGCACGCACCAGCCTACGCACAACAAATAAATGTACCAACAAGAAGGACAATAAATAGATAAACATCTGTGCACCATGACAACATTGTTGGAATGCGACAAACGCTCCTCAATTCATAGCATCAAGTGCCACATTATTGCAGTTGTCGCGCTGCATTTTGTAAAGTGGTCGTATAATTACGCAGAGGGCACACCACCGATTGTTTCTAATTAGAAAATACAATTAAAACAAGTATGCAGTCAAGTGGTGTTAAGAAAGTCCATGTAAAAGCCGTAAACGTTGAAAACGTTGGCGCCATCTTAATTTTTTCAACACTGACACACTACAGCAGACGAGAACGGAAATGAGCAGGCGAACATTTTGTTTTCAGCAGACGATCAGAAAAAAGTCACGATCGCGTTGAATGAAATCCTTATTACGCGCGCTTAAACGTTTCCAAAACATAAACTTCAAGAAACTATCTAAACGAAATGTCGATAGTTGAAAGATTAGGGAAATTAACATTGACACGCGATGAACTCGATAAGAACTTTCAGTGAAAGATTTCTCGTCTGCAGAATAGCAATACTGTCAGGAGAATATCAGCTGGTGGTCGGTAAAAAGCAACAACGTAAATACCAGCAAAATAGCAAAACTATAAAAGTTGTGCTGATAAGAAAGAAAATAAAAACATTAAAACGACAGATACTAGTTTAGAACGATAATGTACTAGTACAGGTAATAACAATGTCGTCTACCTTTCTGATGGGCTGTTTTGTGTGTAGCTACAGCCCTCAAGTATTGTTCAGGCTTACCTTTAGCAATAAAGAACATATTTAGATTTAGCTTGATTAGGTGTATATGAGTTCATTCGGGTAATATTTGTCAAATTAAATATTTAGATTCACCTATAAGACAATAGTTTAGTGGCATTCACTGACAGCTATTTGCCAACGTCTTACCGTTCACGGTTTCTGGGAGATCTCATAATATAATATAAACATCTGAAACATGATCATATTGACTAGACGACGTAGCTCTTAACTTTCTCTTGACTGATTTGCCCTTCGTTAACACTATCTTAAAGAGAACCATTAACACTCCTTCCACAGCAGTTGCTTATCGACAAACGTTTTTTAAGTAATCGACACTTATTTTTTAGTTTTTGAGTCACTCATACTTGCTTTTAAGTTTTTGCACTGCGCATTTTGGAAAGCGGAGTTCCCCTAAACTCAAGAATATGCATACTTACATGTTGCCAAAATACCACGTTTGAAGGAAACATTTCACTCTATCTATGAGGAAAAGGGGTGGTGAGGACAAACGCTGTTCGCTCTTACAAAAGCACAATATACACATATTAATATATCGAGTTTTTTTTCGTAGTGTGTCCGTACATTGTTATAATTATGTTTTGTTTCCTACCAGGTGCCAACAGACCACGTGAAAGAGGCAGATAATTGTGACCACACTGTTATCACACATCACTATCTGGACAAGAAACACAAAGTACGAGTAGACTGGAAAGCACCTGATTCTGGCTGTGTTATATTCAGGTAAGCATACTGTTTGTGTTTTTGGATTCGGCTAACTTGTGAATTGTTTGATCCTCTATGGCCACCGAAATTCACAGATTTCAAAATGTTCACAGCCTTACCGTAGTAAGTATATGGATGCAAGGCTGTATCGTGTTAGCTTCACAGACAGTGTCTCTGACTTGTATCCTGTTTAGGTATATTGTACGTTAGTAGGTTTTACACTATGCCAAACTTGAGGGTTCTCTGTATTGCAGCCAATTCACCAAGAAAGGTGTATGTTTGTCACTATGATTATTGATTAAGCGAAGTGTTCTGTCTGTGATACTCTGCTGTACCATTCATT
>ENA-OREC01000144-OREC01000144.1-marine-metagenome-genome-assembly--contig:-NODE-144-length-20359-cov-13.375111_pt1 | contig 20359 bp, 7 predicted proteins | sample MGYA00248626_ERZ508543 | MGnify/ENA primary metagenome ERZ508543 (study PRJEB26211, sample SAMN05518279) | marine metagenome | isolation source: Puget Sound, Washington, USA | host: Bankia setacea...
TAAACTTCCAAATGTCCCTTCCCCGCTGTCTCCATTGTGTGTAGAATACTGAGTGTAAACTTCCAAATGTCCCTTCCCTACTGTCTCCATTGTGTGTATACCTCTCTAATCCGATATACTGTAGAAACAGAGACATAGAAGCATTGTAGCGACTGATGACAGACCTTGAAGCAGCCATAGTAGAAATTTTAGAAATATAGCCTTGTGTCTTAGTTCTTGCCAGATAGTCTTAGGGAAAAATAGGCAGACTAGGGGACTTTTTAAGAGCATTGAGCTTAGGCAAAATAGGAAAGAAGCTTACATCAGCATTGCACACCTGCTTTCAAGGAAGGCCAAAGAAATGAGTTTGGTTAGACAAAGTACCACAAGTTCATTTTGCAAATAACTGGAGAAACAGACAACAAAAAACTACAAAACTTCTCTTCATGTCTGCTATGATAAAAGTCAACGTTTTGACAGATTGAAAGACTTAAGTAAAAACATTGAAGAAACATACGCTAAAAATGCATTACAACAGAATATGATGTCAAAATTGGAGAAACCTTCAAAATTCTCCTCGGCTTGTCTGCTTCCATATGTCACAAGCCTCAGACCCGCATTCTAAGTCTCCTTGACAAAACAGGTGTGTTTACCATCGATCAGGTAAAAACAATCATTTCTTAGGTAAAAATCCCAACTGGCAAACTACCTGGAGAATTGCAAAATGGCAAAAAACATAATTCTCTATGATTTGTAGCTAAGCTCAAGACTGGTCCAACCACACTCTTATTCATGATACAGGTAAAGCTTTTTGGAGTTGAGGTCACAAATAATTATGCAGCCCAAAAAATATCCCAAAGTCGGATACAATAATTATGGCTGGTTAACTCATTTGTTCAGCTTTATACTCAGACATGTTCTTAACCAAATTCTTTAATTAATTTGTAGCACCCTGATTATTTAGGTCAGACTTACCCTCATAAAGCATTCTCCTCAAAGAGCTCTCCCCTGCATGGCTTTAGGGGAATAAATAGCTTCCTGTAAAACATAATCCAATGGAATCATTATGTGAATTACCCTGAACACTTTGAAGAACATAACACATGAAAAGAGAGTAACTTGTTTACACTGTAGTGTGCAGCTGTAATTGTTGTATTGATACTTTTATGATTTCCATATTTTGATTTTGAATAGTGATAAGCACCAGTTAAGTGTTATATGAGTACAGTATGAGGGGTGAAAGTGGTAGGGTTGTATGTGTTATTGAGTATAGAAGCAGATTCATTAAACACTCACAGCATGAGTAAGATCTTGTATAAAGAGTATACCTCCAAAGAGACAACTTCTACTCATTGATCTCCTGAATATTTTGACCATCACAATTCTCAGGTCCTGCTGTAGGGCTTTGTTTTTCATCTGATGTCAGTTTGAAAATATGAGGGAGTGATATCTTGTCTTTAAAATTGCAGGCATGAAAATCAAAACATGTCCCATCCCAGTATTTTATGACAGTTTCTTTTTACCATTTTTTTGTTCATGATAATTTATAAGACAGTAGCTTTCAACACTGCAAGATGTCTCTGGATACAACTCAGCTCCCTATCTCTCACAGAATGCCAATAAACGTTTCATTACTATCATTGAAACCCTAATAAATTCTCAATCAAACTTTTCCGTGCATTGAGAAACAAATTGGTTGCACTGGTTGAAGAATTTGCTGGGAATATTTGTTGATAAGGAGCCTTGTTTTTGAGGTTAAGACATTTTTTTTGATGACAGATTTGTATTTTACGCTTGTCAAGTTGTTGAAGACTCCCTGTTAGATTTAATTTTCAGTTCACCCGCTCAACTTTCTTCCCAAAGTCTCAAATAAGAGCAGAAGAGTAAAAAAGTCTTGTTTCGAGTTTGATGCAATAGAATCTGGGGTTTTCTTTTACTTTATAAAAAAGAATGCTTTTGGTCAGTTCTTTCAATGTGTCTGAGAATAGCGCCTGTTCCCATTAAAACTGCGTGACAAATTTACACTACTGCATCATGGGTTAATATTTATAGCCTAAGCAACATCGGTGGATGTCAAAGCAAAGTTGATGGATGTGCTTTTAGCTGTCAGGGTGTAGATTCTCTTCTACAGGGGGTAAAAAATGCATGTGGGTGGTTACAAGAATTCTGTCTTCCATAAACATTACTCAAATCTTTATTTCTATTTATTGCCGCCCCAACATGTTCTGAGTAATTCTGTTATGGTGTATGTGTAACAGAATATTTGCGTCCTGACATGTAGGATGTTTTATTACCTTGATACATTTCTAAAGTAATTCCGTAATGCTGATATCCCAGAAATAACAAAAGTTGCTGATAAGCCTATTAATAAAGTTTCCTGTATTTTTGTTAAAGATCTTTGAAAGAAGAAACAGAAACAGATACTTTAGCTGATGTTAACATGAATTTTACCCCTTGTTTGTTGGCTCTAGTTTGTAAAGTTATTGTTTATCATGTGGCATATGAACCGGATTTCTGTACGTTTTTTTATTTTTCCGTTTTTGACATCTTGAAAAGTGAGGTTTTTATCAGGTCATGACAAGATGCTAAGAATGTGGGATGTGGTTTTGTTTATATCATTGTGTTGTTTTAAATGTAGACCAGGTTTGTCTCTGGAAGTGACGCATCAAGTTTCTCCGGATTCATTTGAATCATTGTAGTGGGTTTGGTCGGTAGGTTGGGAACGAAAAAGACAACTTTACGGAAAAAAACTTGTTCCGATGAAAGATTCAAGTGTTTTATGCTGATTCCCACTTTAAACAACGCCCTCTGCTTGCTCCACATCATTTTTTCTTCCATGATACATACTTGAACGCCCCTTTTACTTGATAGATACCTCATTGGTAGTTAGTTAAAAAAATAAATGGCTATGTGGTAAGCTTAGTTCTGGAACATATCCAAACGTGGGCTGTACGTCAAGTTTGTAGTTGTTACCGTAGTATTGATGACTAATCTCAAAACTGTTGTAACTCCCTCCTTACTGTATATTGAGTTAACTTTCTGTTACATTGTACCCTCATTATATTCAATTACATTTCATTGTTAATTAAGTGCTTAGTTTTTCATGTTGTAAATGATGTCTGATAATTGCTTTATGTTTCCTGTAGTGCAATACTCTTGATAATGGTTCTTGTCTATTTGATGTATATATAATAACAATCATGGAAACTACTGTATCATTGCACCTTATGTCTCTGAACAGTACTCATGAAAGTTATTCTGTTTTCTGATATTGTTTCTGCATCCTCTTGAACGATTTATTTTATCATTTGTTGAATAAAAATGCTTCAGGTTGATTAGTTATTGCATGATGCTTGAGTTTCGCTTTGTAGTTAGTGATTTTGTTGCTATGACGATTCATTGACAATTTGGAGTTGGCCATTTCACTCTTAGTTAGGAAGGTGAGGACAAGACAGCTGTAAGTGGTAGTATATATAGAAGCATACAGAGCAGGCTCACACTTATCAAGAATTGGTTCCTTCATTGTATCCTCTTTCTGGATGTTGATAAATTCTCTTCTTTTTGGTTTTAAAATCAAGCATTTGATCAATAGACCACAATATTTTTCTGCATCGTTCTAGAATCTACTTGATAGAATGATGCGGTTACAGTCTTTGCGCAGTTATTTCTGAAAATGATGATAATAATCACACAGGTAGACAGAAAAGAACATGCACACAGAGTATACGAAGCAATTATGGTATAGTAAATGTTCAATATTGTAGTGATAACACTGATTTCTTATCATTTTATAAGTTTGTACCATTTAACATCATCAGAAACTGTCCTTGGAAGAAATCCTCCTCAAAATATTTTGCCTGTTGATACTTGATAATAATGATAATAGATCTTTACTGGGAGGAATGAAAACAATACTTTACAGGTTGATCACCTAGGTAAGTAAAGTGAATTGACTCACAGGATCGATTTTAACTTAAGGAGTATATAAAAGCGCAAGTTGAGAAAAGTAACTAAAACTTTTACTTAGTGCCATTCTTATATGTGTAAGTTGAGGGTGTGAAGCAAAATAATTAGAATACAAGTTGAGGGGCTTTAATGAAGGAAAGTAAAATGATTGCAAATAAAGGGAGTTAATAATAACATTTTATATAACATCATATAACATAAACTTTATTTGGCATAACATAGCATACTACACATTTATAGCCTACAAACAGTATAAACACATAAAGTACAAGACGTGACAGTTACTATTTACAGAGAAGTTACTTTTTGTGAACCATTGATCAAGATGGCAGATACATATTTTTACAATACATGTTTTAGTTAACAGTTATATTACTGTAATATGAATTAATCAACTTGTTACAATGTTTAAATATGCATACATGTGAAGTTTATGTAAAGCAATATAAATAGGGGAGATAATAATCAAAAGAATAAAACGTTCTGCTACCTGATTGGTGTTGATTGGAAACATGTCTGTCAAATTTACTGTTGTTATTTCAGGTTTTCATGTAATGATTGGTTTGCATTTGTTTGGTGAATACTTTAGTCTATGGCTGACTTGTGTGCTAAAGCTGTGAAGTTATTAACTGTCAATATGTTGTAGCTGTATCAAGTGTGAACAACATGTCAGTAAGAAAGGGGAGGGGGTGAAAGACTGGATATTTCTACCCCTTTAACTACAACATGATTGACTGACTTCTTGACAGACAGAACACTAAACTGTGAACAACCAGAAGCTAACTCTTGTAAATATCCAGATTCCATATAGCACATATTGTCAATAAAGTCGTAGAAGGCTAGTTTCCATATGTGCACCATTTTTTCTGTAATCAAGATTGACAGTGCATACATGGTCTGTACTAAACCACAGTTGCTCTCATGTATGTGTTGCTCTGAGTGATTCTGAAGAAAAGGTTTAAAAGGAAAATCAGTTCCTGACATAAAATCTGCGATTATTTGAGTTTTCCAAAATGTTGAAATGTGTACTCATACAGAAAAATGGACTTAAGAAGGATATTGTACAACTAGCATTCTAGTAAGTTGCCTAGAAATATCCAGTCATAAAAGCAGGTTTGTAAATTGTCACATGTTATGTAGCGAAATGAATACTCCTGTTCAGGACTCAAATTATGCAAAATTCTGTACTTGTCCAGTTAATTATTGTGTTGGGTGGAAATCCAAGAACCATGAAATATGAATTATCAATTTATGATTTCCATTTGTCTTGCATCCCAAACCACTTATCAAGATAATAGATTATTGAGTGGAATTTCCATACCCTGAATTTACCCAGAAAGACAGTGTATTGTATAGTAGACATAGTAACAAAGGCCTGACCTCACAGCTATTCCCGTACCTTGTAATGGTGAAGTAAGTAGTTATAAGTACTTATGTAACAACAAGGTGCCTGATTTCGCACGTAATTAACAAACATGCAAATAATTATCTGTGGTATTAGAGAATCAATGTGCTTGTTATCGCGATTCATTTATATTCCATTTATCTGCCGTGTACAAAATGAGCACTTTACTCTGTGGAAATGCGTGCAGAAGCTTAGCATTCCTGGGAGAGGTGTTATACTGTCTGCCAGCATTTACAGAATAACGTTCTAAACCAATGTCTGATTACAACAAGACATAGAGACAAGAATAACAGTAAAAGTGATGTAAATACTTGTGTAATAGGTGATAGTTATGCTCATTTTGCCATCATTTCTGAATAATCAAAACTGCAGGAAAATAATAAAGGGCATCAGTTTCCATCTTGGCACAGAGACAGAAAAGGTTGCCTTCTTGTTACAACTAATGTTTTATGCAAGTAATATATTGGGAGTACAGGTATAACTTAAAGCGCAGGGTAATTATGTTCAATTTAACGCTCTGTACACTGAATTTTGAAGCCTGAACAATCAAAAGGAGGGTGTGTGGGGGTGGGGGGGGGGGGGGGGGGGGGGCGTAGCTTTCTATTTGTATTCCTGGATGCTGGATGCTGTCTGCTTAATTAAAACTTTCACTCATATATATGGACCCTTCTTCTTTCCTCTACAATTTAAGATATACCACACTCTAGAATTCATACCACAATTATTTAACTCCTGCTCTGCTCTCAGTCTCTTATTTTTGCTTCACAGCATTTATATCTGGAGTGAACATTGTTCATGTGAAGTTCTTGTATATAAGCAGCTTATGCAAACACCTTTGATGCTTGTGCAAGTACATACTCTAAAGAGAAAGCCTTATAAAATGCCATCAGACTGTTATACTCTCATGATACACATTGCTTTAATTGTTGACAGTTGCATTTTTTATCTCTAATCTATTATTTTCTAAGCAAGTGGGCAGAAATTAGGTTGAAGGGTTGGGTTGTGTATGTTTTTTAGGTTTTGTTTTAAATAGTTAACCTGGAGTTTTCTTCAATACGATCACTGCATTCTTAACTAGTAACAGATCAATTATTTTGTCCATATTTCAGTCTGACCTTCTATTCTGCATCTGGTTCATACATTTTTCCAAGGCCAGTGGTTCTATTTTCATAGGCGTTTCTGTGTTCTTTTCCTTGATAATTTGCATTTACATGCAAATCTGTCTTCATTTGTTGCCATGTTAATTTGTCAACTTTGCCAGTTCCTCAGAAGTTGCCAGGTAACAATTTCAGGAAGCACTTGTTTAACAATGTCAGTTGTCATGTCTGGGGATCAGAATCTGTTTGTAGCGTTGTCTAATTAAATCATCACTCATTAAGTTACACCAGTTTCTCTGCGTCTTCTGAATGCTACTGGTCAACTGGGAACGTATGTCAGGCATGTTTCATTTATTCTTTAGACAAGCTTATGTTCGCAGCATGAAAATCAGAAAAATAGACATTTCTGGTGTCTATGGAAACCAGGATATTTTACATTATTCCATTTCCAAGACCACACCAGCTCTGATAAGCATGTCCTTGATATTTATAGGGCAGAACAAAACTTATTTCCGGAAAGCTGCTAGAAACTGGAATATATCGGCAGCGTTATTATCTGATAGGGTTTCCTAAATATCTCAGTTTAGACAATAATACCCTAAAAACTGAAAGATAACCTACTTTTTTTCGGAAATTTATTGACACCCTTTTCAAGCATGCTTTATCTTTAAATAAATTGTCTTGACTGCAACTTTATCAGGGGCTTTTGTTTACCATTCAGCATGTCATTTGAGAGTTTTGAGCAATACACCATGGGTGGTTTGTATAAAGAGTCATTTCTTCATGATCAATTCTTGGTAAGCAGCTTATTGTTGACCTTCAGTTTGTCTGTATTGCGGGTGATCTGTCTTCTTTGCACTTCTAAGTCTTTATAAGAGTATTAGTTTTTGGTTCAACTTTGTCCTCATCTGAACTGGTAAAGGTCAAGGTCATGAATATTCAAAAATAAAAGATCAATAAAACTTTGAAAGTGTATGTGTGTTGACCTTGAACTTTTTTGTTGGTTTTAATGACCTTGACTTTTGAATTAACATATTTATGACCTTGACATTAGAGAAGGTTTGTTAATAAGCAAATACTTGAGGTAGGCGTTGGTTGGTACAGTCATTATGTTCATTAGTAGTTATTATGTGCATGCACTAGTTATGTCAGAGGTATGTCCAGTGGTTATTGTACATTGACAAGTAGGTGAAACCTCGTAAGCAAGGTAAATGGTAATTTACTAAATAAACAGAAATTATTGTGACAATTATGATGGACTTTTGATGGCCTAGAAATATTCGTTAATAGGCCTAGTAAATATAGTTATAGTTATACCAGCTGTGTTGACATGGTGATGATTGTATGGACATGTTTAAGTCTTCTTGCAAAACTACACTAAATGTATATGAAATATGAAGGTAGTTGGCTTAGTTTTGCTTTAAGGTCATTGGAATGTTCAGGTCAGGTCACTGGAACGAAAGATTGTTGCAAAACTGTTCTAACTATATAAGAGATGATAAAGATAGATGAAGCAGTTTTCTTTAGAGGCTTTGCCTAGATATTCAGACCAAGGCCAGAATATTTTATGTATATTTTACAAGTCTGTCTGTGGGCTTTGGTGACTCTAAGCATCCTAGGGTTCAAGATGACCATGACGGTCGTCCTTTTTATGATCCCGACAACGCTCCAAAGGACAAACAGTGTAACTAACCCCTTTTGACCCACTTTTTGTTGTTCCAATGTGTCATACAAGCTGTTATAAGGTATTTAATATAAAGGTACAAAGGTTAGCAGACTGTATGTACCTTATTGTTTGGGATTGTTCATAGAAGGCATTAGGAAAGAATGTGGAGCAAACTATGAATATAATGAACACTAATGATATTGGTAAGGCATGATATTGTCCTATTTCTAACATTTGTATAAACATAGCTCATCATAGTGGTTACTCCCAAATTAATGATAATTTTCTTGACAATATATTACAACCCTCTCTTTGAATCACTGTTTCATACAACATAGTACAGTTTTGCTTTTGCTAGAAATACATAAGTTAGTAAATATAGGTGCTTATCGTTATGTTGTTCTCTCTAACTGTGTCAGGTAACTGAGGACTTGATCCGCTAGATGCTTAACCATTAGGAGTACATTGTTGCCTACACTGTTTGTGTTATCCTGTAGAATTTAGTCAGAATTTACTCTAGTTATTTCGTAAACAGTTGATACTGGGGGGATTGAATGCAACACCTATGGCTAGAATAAGATATCTAAAATACTGTCTTTTAACAAAAACCTATGAAACTCTTATTACACAATAGTTTTTGTTTGTTTTTTTAGCGTTCGACTTTTGTCTGTTTATGCGTGGTCATTTTGTTTTTTTCATCCCCGCCACAACGGCCAATGACCTCCGATTTCGAAGGATTTCTATACCAGATTTCATCCGTTACTTTGTTGTCCTATCTTAATTCTTTAAGAAAGAGCTAGTATTTCCCTTTAATGTTGATTGCTAAACAAGTGAACTACTGGTACCATGTTTTATAAAGTCTTTGGTATGACGCGGTCCTTGAGGATTGAACCCGGCTAGGCTATGGAGGAGGCGGTATGCCTGAGTAAATATGTTTTTTTGTTTCAAATAATATTTCTCTACAACTGATCAAGGATATTATAGGTAGGTCAATGGGAGAAGGACTTTAATTAAGAACCAACTTATTAAAAAAAGCTCCCTTATGCTTAGCATACATGCTGCTCTGGTAACTGCCACATTGTAAATCACCTCCTGTTGCTAGAAGTCTAATCATCCATCAGTCAAAATCCAAACAGTGTGAAAATGTAAAGGTTTTATACAAAGTTGTTAACAAAAACCACTGATACATTCTCCACTCAACTCCTTTTAGTTCATCACTGAAATAAGTAAGTTAATGTATATAAAGCAGGTAGAATTGGTTCGACCTCAATGTTGGAAAAGCACAGTTTGCAACCATTTCACTTTCTATAGCTCTCACAGCAACGAGCATATTCAGAGATAAGCGCATTACCAGTTTAAGTGTAAGCAGGTTAGCAAGGAGATAGTATGTGTTTGCTTTCCCTACATATTTAGAACCTTGATAGCAAAAATAGTGTAACTGATCATGTTAACAGATGGATATAGGTTAGTTTACCTGTTAACCATGTTTTAAAATTAAACTATGTACATAACAAGGGACAAGAGCAAAAGATGGATTTAAGCGCCCTGAATTTTTGCTATTTTTACACTAGTTTTCCTTTGACTGGTTTGCACTATTTAAATACAAACTTCATTCATCTAAGAAAACTAGAGCACTCATCTAAAACATGTGCTGGTAAAGGTGCTTTTTCAATGGAATTTTTATTGTTTGTAAAAGTTTTGGGGTACCCTCCTTCTACTGTGTAACAGGGGTAGAAAAGATGAGCTAGTTACAGTAGTGTATAGTGATTGTTACAGTTTAGTGCAGACAGTATAGTGCAGTGTAAGACATTCAGGTTACTGACTTATATAATACTGTAAGAGTTATGGATTGTTTGAATTAAGAAGTAAGATTTAATTGCTGTAATTTCTTTCTTTTGCTGAAATCAGAATTTGTGCAACCGGAGTATATTTGGCTAATTTACACTTTTACTGAACTTTTTTTTAATATGCTTTAAGTTTGAGATGAGCATGTTTTTAAAACTGGATGTTTAAATCAAGTATTGAGCATGAATAATTTTAGGAAATGTAGCAAACCATATAGTTATTGATTCGGAAATGTGATGTACATGTAAAATTGCGTGAAATTTCAATTTGGTGTGGGTTTATTGTGAAATAAGTCTAAAGTCTCATCTTTGAATGCATGACTTTAGTTCTGTTTTAGAGATTATATACAATGCTAAAGACATGTCTGAAATTTGACATCATTATTTAATGCATTGATACAGGGTGTTTCAAAAGCTTGATACACTGAATAGTGCATGGTGTGACCGATATAATATCATTTTACAAGTGAATTGTATAGCTCATTTATTCAGTTGATATGACAGAAGTGTGGTATGATGTATGGAAAGGTTTTGTTTGGAATTTGAAGTTGTAGTGAAAATGATGACATGATAAATATTTTATTGTGATTTACTGCAGACGGCACTGGCAAACTAAATTACAGGTCAGATGGTGATATGAAAAGTGCTGTAAATATAATTAAAGTTACAAGCATCTACACCAGTATCACTCTAACCAGTACACTATTTGGTTTTTCATTATTTTGTAACAAGTTGGTCATGTTTTTGTAAGCTTTCTATATCAGTTATAAGATATCTGAGAAGTTTAAACCTTCTCAAATATGATTCAACTTTATAACTGCTTAAACATTGTGTCATGTTATATTTCGCACTCACATAATTATGTCAGAATGAAAGAGAAAGAGTTTGGATATTTTTCTTGCTGCGCGAAGACAGGCATTTCTATTCACTTTGAAATGCTACCTGTTATTTTATTAAAATTGAAAGTAAGTTATAACATATCAAGTTTTCAGTTCTCTTCTACTATAATTATGCAGACACGTGCCTGTGCATTTGCCACCTATAAAAGTAATATATAAAAGCTTTTCATGAGCTAAAAATGATATAATTTATGTGGAATGTGTGGCGCTAAGGTAGAGAATTCATAAAAAGCTTAATGGCTTTCATGCAGATTTTGATGCTAGCAAATAACAATCAACAAAACCATAAGTTAAAGGGTATTAAAAGGGTTGATGAGCTGTGTTATAAGCTGTTCGTATTTGGGATCTGGAAAAATGTAGAAAATATGAAAGACAAAACGTGCATGGTCTCATTTAGTTTAAGAATACATTGAACATAGCTTGTGTTAGATAGATTGGGAATTTGCTTGAAAATATGTCCTGTATGCAAAGAATTAGTATTACAATGAGAAAAAAGGTATTTGTGAAATGTGTCAGGGGAACTTGTATCATTAATTACCGTGGTAACTGTAAAACATGAGCGAAAGTTATTGTAGGTGAAGTAGGTAATGCAACACCGGCTGGCATGCAGATGTGAGCTTTCGAGATTGGTAAGAAAGACTATACAGGCATTTGTGTGACTGATTGAGAGTTTCAGTTTGCCAAATGTTGTTTTTATAGTTTTTAGGGATTTATGATTGTTTAAAGGTTGTTGTTGTTTATTTGATTTTTATTTGTGATTAACTTTTCATTCTTTTTAGCTGAAAGTTGTTTTAAGAATTTTAGAATGTTACAAGTGTGTATAGTTTACAGTCTACTGTTTTGATTGCAATATATTATTGGGTTTCTGCATTGAACTCAAGCAGCCATTGTCCCAACTTTTGTAGTTCAAGCATTTTAGCCTTTTTCGTCCAAGCAAAGTAAAGCTTTCAACTATAATTCCCATTTAACTACATGCACATGAAATATTGGCTAGACATTTTATTTTTGCTGCTTGACAGATTGTTTTTTGCTGTTTGCCTTTTTACTTGTTATTTCACTTTGACTTGATTTTTTGTCTTTTGGTTAAAAAAACTGCAACTTGAGAAACAAATGCACTCCAGCACCAGAAAACAACAACTAGCATTCTTATTATAGAGCAAAAAGACAAAACTTATAATTGCAAGAGAAAAGTGGTGGAAAAAAGTATACTTAGAACAATGGCGGCCTTTATTTAACGCAAACATGTTTTTAATTTCCTCTGAGAAAATACAATAATACGTTGTGTAACAGTTTGTCTTTTAATTTCCTCTTTACTATTATCTAGGAAGGGTTAGAATGTTTGATGACTGCAAAACTAATCTGTCTGTATAGTAACTTATAACATAGATACAACACTTCTGCGCTAATTCAAGTATTGCGACAGTTACACTGAATTTGTCTGACAGAAAGTATTATCTGAGTTGATGTAAGTTATTGCCACTAAAGTAACCATTGTTAAAACAAAAAATGAGTTATGACAACTGGGTTAAAAGTGAAACGCTGAACTAGTGAACGCAGCCTCACTGCAAAAACGCCAACGATGTATAACGTAAGTTGTTTTGTGACAGAATGTAGGTAATATGTCATGATGAACACATTCTTCATTCAGCTTTCGGGTTTACAATAGTGTATACCACGAGAAATAATTGAAATACAAGGATGGCGAGCATTTAAATGCACAATAGTTTGAATGCGTTTCGTTTCTTATGGTGATTTAGTGGTTTGTGTTTTGTTGTTGTGTTGTGTTGGATTTATTTATGTATTTGGACTTCGTGACAGTAATCTTGGTACATTGACTTTTATAAGTGACTTTGTTTTATGTTTTGTTTGTTACTTGGATGTACGTGCTTGATGTACTCTTGTGGACATTGAGGTTTTGTATTTGAATCCTCTTTTATACAATGGATACCATGTGTTGAATCAATAGTTATTCCTTGTGTGCTTGATTATATTTACTTCTTAGCAAGATGTGTTAATTGTTTTGGAATGCCTAAATACTGTAATCCTGAATCTGGTTCTGTCCAAATTTAGCGGTAGCATCTTATTGTCAATATTTGTGTTGATCCAACTAAGACAGTGGTGTCATTGAGGCATAGACATCAAGAACTGTATCTAACACAAACTTTCTGTAGAGTATTGTTAATTTGATATATATCGCAAATGCTTTGTATATCAAATTTAAACAAATGCAAAATTTAGTCCCAGTTAAAATTATGAGTTGTACGGTAATTATTTCTGATTGATTATTACCTGTATACTAGAAAGTGTTTGAAAAGTTAATTCTACACAATTTGGAGTGGATGAGCATATTTCATACGGTTTAGCTGTTATTATATGAGCTAATATTGTTATGGCTGTGTGTTAAATGCCTTGAAGATAAATGTGTGAAACAAAATAGTGAGGTTGTGTAAGAGGTATGCACCTGGTGAAGTTTGCTAGATGGTTCTGTGCTTCACTTTCATTGCAGCTTTTAAGGGTTGGATGGGAAAACGTGTTAAGAGCTATTAAATACAGTAGTAGATAGATCGTTCTTGCTTCTTCAATGACTGAAACTAACTAATAAGGGTGAAAAGCAGAATGTTCTAAGTGCAATTGAATAAAGAAGTGAAAATAATAGTTTGGGTCTCATACATTGTAATGTATTATTATTCAGTTACCAAGTCTTCGATTTAGTTTCTCAGCAAAACATAAATAACTGTTTTTAAGTAGTATGTAGGAGAAATTGTTGAGAACTTACCTGTGTTAATGTTCATAAGATGACTTAAGACTGCAGTTTAGTAAAATGATTGTCTTCTTTTTTTGTGCACTTTTAGTGGCCTTCCTGCACTCCTTTTAAACTGTGTTGTTGAAATAAGTAAACAGATCTTATGCATGTATGAAATGGTTTCTGTATACAAAACAATCATTAAACAACACAGCTTGAATATTGATAGATTAGTATAGTGTGTTTTGATGATGGAAAAGGTAGTTAAGACAATAGTGTGTAGAACTTTCTGTGAACAGTTTTGCCATCTAAAGTACAATCAAATTGACCACTGTTTATTCCTATTACATGTGTTTAGTGGGGATTTTGAATAAAAGATTGGTTGATGACTGTACTACTAAAGTGCTCCCACTAAATGGATGATTGGACTTTTATTTTACCATGTTCTCATGTGTTTCTCTCTTGTCTATTTTCAGATATTTGTCATAGCCGACAGATTGGCAGAGAGGAAATTATCCCCAACCAATTCACCGGTTGTTTTCCACAGGACACTGTTCTACTGTCAGCCGTTTTACCCATAAGTCAATAGTCAGTGTTGCCGTAACAATCACCTGTGCAGTGTGTGCTGTGCTTTGTGGTGTTCTGTGATCGAATAGAAGCAGACGTGTTACAAGCTGTATTTTACTAACATGGTGATTTTGTGATTTCAAGTGAAAGTTAGTGATTTTAATAGCAGTGCATTTGAAAAAGGAGAAGACATTTATCACAAAAATGGAATTAAGAAATATGGCGGGATTAAGAATTTCTGCGATAATAGTGTTGTTGGGATTTTTGCAGACGACAACTTGTCAAGATCTAAAATTTCATGGAATACATGAAATGAAACAGCAGACAACAGGAAGTGAACCTTTGACGTTATTATGGGGAATAGCCGATACCACAGCTTATGTTGGAAAATTATTTACTTATACGCTACCCAATGATGCCTTCCAAGGAAATATTATACACTATGATGTAAGTATATAAACAATCTATCTGAAATATATATCCATCTTATCTGTCAACAAATTATACTGTTTCTTCTATCCATCTTGCTATTGGCAACTATTACTGGTTCCATTTAAGTTGATTCTAGAAATCTGAAAATGAATATGGTAATTCTGTGTTTTGAGCTTTCATACCAAGGTTTAGTGTTTGTTGTTAGAAATCAACAATATTTTTAGGCTTTATAGATGTAATGATTTGTCTATTGTTGTCTGAAAAGATTCCTAAAAATAGAAGAAGAAAAGCAGTCAGACATTCACTTCTCATTAAATTTAACTGAGAAGAAAATAGCAAACAGTGAAACTCATAAATAAGCTGTTCGAAATTTCACATAATTGAATTTTACATTTGTTAGGGTTTTTATTGGTTATTTATGATTGTTTTCCATTTGTTATCTAACTTTTCCTGTACTTTTGGCTTTCATGTCCAAATACATTCTCACCAGCTTTATGTGAAAAAGAAAGGTACCATACGATGACAATTCCTAGAAACTTCAAAGCTTCCTACTAGAGAGAATATAACAGACACATTAGTTTTCCCTGAAATGAGTTTTATAGATCCATAGTAACACGCATTCATATTAACAGTTTTCAATTTTCCCTTGATTGTAAGACTTATCTTTCTGCTGTCAGCTTATTTAAGTTCAGGATGTTTTTAGTTATGATGACTGTTTTCTTCTTTTGAATGTTGTACTAATTTTTGGCAGTTGCTCAATACATTTTCCCCAAATTCGTTTCATGATGAATTTGATAGCAGGTCCCAGGTCACTTAAGGTCAAGTTGGTTTTGGAAAATTCAGCATTTACAGGTGTACGGGATTCTGAAGAGGCACTAATGAAAGTAAACTCTAGTCTTAATTGGTTCCCTGACTATTGTGACCTGTGTTCGTAGTGAATAACTCCTGCACTGTCATCACACTTATAAAAAGGCCAAACTGCGGTTACCCATGTGAAAATGTGGTTGACAAGAGATATTCACCATTGAAAGTATTTATCTCGAGTGTCACTGAAAAGTTTTATGTTCAAGTCCTTTCTGGAAGAACAATAAGTAGGTAAAAAGTACCCCTTCCCCATGAAACTTTGGTAATTTTGTCATTGCCACCAAGTAAGCAAAAAGCAACAACAGAACAACATGTATCCATTAAACAGCAATCGTAAGCAGATAATACTTCCCTGTGAAATGGCAATTAGAAAAAAGCAGCATAACACACTCTTAGAACAACAATGCAATACAATATACCCCTTTTATCCTGAGACATATAAGTTTACAGAATGTCTTCCCCTCCTACCCCCTTATACAATAATTGACTACAAAACAAAATATTACACTCCCAGACAATACAATAGAATTATATTGTAACAATACACTTGTTGAAAGAACTCTCTCTCTTAAATTATTTGAGCCTATCAGGAGCAGTCAGGTCATATCATGCAGGCAAATTGACCAATCAGATAGCTAGATTGAGGTGAAATTAGCCAGACCAACATTTAGCTGATAAGCCCAATACTGGCTTTACCATCAGAACTCTCTTGATAGCTCTGTTGTTCTTTGATAACATTGTTGGGTTGGAAATAGATCCCCAAGGTGTACTAATGTCTTTGCTGTCTGACATGCTATCGGCTTTGTTTGGGTCAGGTTTTGTTGAGCTCTCTTTCCTTGATCACCTAATCTAATTCTAGCCATTGGTGCTTACTTGCATGCATTGTAACCTGAGTTAGTATTCCCTTAACATTACAGAGGCTGCCCTGATAGTTGAAAGTATAGTTGGGTGTTCACTGTTTTTTGATTCAGTTAAAATATTGGCAATGTTATTTGATTAGCTTAAAAGTTTTTTAATACTCCTGTCATTATAAATGCAAAAATATTTTGTCTGCCCAACAATCAGTGTTTCTTGTGTATGAATAAGAGCTTGTGTTTGATGAAACTAGAATTTAATTGCAGTTGTAAAAGCATTTGTGTGGTGGAATTTTTGCGGTTGTGCTGCTCAGAATTCTCCTTCCATTTCGCTGTCAGACATTCACAGACATGGAAGAGTGAAACTGATAAGCCATACAGCGGTAGACTCCTAGCTGAGAGAGACAGAGAGAGTTTTGAAATGCACATTACAGACATTCTTTAGCCCCAAGCATTTCAGGAAATAGAGACTGAGAAAAAAACACATGTCAAGAATTTAGAATGAGTCACCAGTCACCGCTTTTTTCTTAATTGACAAGAAATAAATGACTGGTTCGTGGTGAAAGTGGTTTGAATAAAGTTGGATAAGTGGTTGTCTATTTGTTCTCCCTCCCACTCATGTAAACTGCTCTGATGGAGGCTTCCTTTGGTTTCTCCACCCATAGAAACTGTCACATGATAAACTGTCACATCACTAGGCAGCAGTACATACTCATTTAAACTGTCACTGAAAACTGTAACAGCAGAGATTAGTTTGGCGATTCCTGACAAGAAATATTATAGCAAATTATAAAACAAACAAAAATAAAGAATTAGCCACTGTGTATAAAATTTATAAAAAAAACATCATGCAAGCAAGTGCAATCAGCAGTTCATGTTTAAGGCATACTATCTATGAAAAAGTTTTTTGTGCATGAGTGTTGGAGATATTCATTAATTATAGACTCAATTTAATGGGCTAAAGCATTGTTGTTTTCAGGAGCTTATCAGGTTTTGTGAGGTTTTGCACTCACATATTGAAGTTTTGTTTGACTAGGTACAGGTATATTCATGAACATGTACAGGTATATTCATGAACATGTACAGGTAAATCCATGAAAATGAACAGAAAAAACAGACAAGTGCTCAGTGTGGCAGGAAAGGCAGAACGTCCCTCCGTCAGTGCATGCTTTATTACATTCTCTTTATGTCTGCAGGCCTGAGATAGAGCTTAACAGTTTTATTTTAGGGAAGATAATTACACTGGCATGTTTGTTACTGATTCATTTTGGGCACAATGGCTGTTTATTAGATTTGTTAGGAGTTTTTATGCTTATGTTTCCACAATTCTTCAATTAGCATCAACAATCCGGTCTGGAGAGACAAACCTTGGAAAGAAATGATACTTTTTTTTACTAGCAATAGGGTGTGTATATTCTTCTTTGAGGCAGACTTCTTGGTATTTGAATCTTATGCCTACGTTCCTTAGGATTAAACCGTACTGTTATGTTAACAACTACAACTACTGAAAACAGAGCACGTCTAACACACGCAACCCAGACGCTAGCAAATACCAAAATGCTAACTGGTTAATTAATCTGGTCTAATTATGCACCTAGCAATGATAAAATGATGTCACATACTGAATCTGACAGGCATAGGTAAATGGATTGGAGAGGGTTGCAGTTTTTTGGTTGATACTGTTTTTAAATCCACTTTTTGGGGGAAGTTCTGCATTTAGACTAGCCTGTTGGTGCGTTAAAAAATTAACGCCTTGTTGCATTTACCACATTTCACCATTTATAAATCACTTTTTTTCGTAGATGAAATTTGTATGTTTTATAATCCCTGTCAGATAAATTAACAGAGCAGGTGCCCTCCACCCATGTAGTGTGAATAAAAATGGCGGGACGCGGCGAGCATGTCAGAGTGCCGTAGAACCGAGTCAGCGTGGAATGTCTATGGCACACGATCGAATAAATCTGGGTACTTGAGACATAAACCTTGGTCACAAAAGCCTGGTCACTGTGATTTGGTGCTAACGAGTGTTGTCATTTGTGATTTTTTCGGTGGTTAGATTACTTAGATTATGGATTAGATTATTGGTTTTACTGTTGTTTGGCTACTTACCTTTGTTAGTTGTGTTAGATGATGGTGTGGATAAGTGGCGATTGTCTAGTATTTGTTTCCATAAAAATGTGGGATGCCTGCGTGTGGTATGGGTGGCTCACAGTGTCAAAGTTCACCTCACACAGTTCATCTCACGGTGGCGTCACTGTAGTGGTGGCATCTACAAGACCTAACTTTTAATAGGTTTGAAACATATCTAGGGTTAAGAGTAAGTTTGACTTAAGTGCTATTAACTGATGATAACGATGGTATTTAATGTTAGTCCTCCTTGCTATCTATCCGCTTACTTTATTAATCAACAACTATGGGTTAAAGCATTGCATGAGCATTAAAGGACATGCATGTTGTTTAGGCCAGGACTTGGTTAAGAGGTCAACATTTCACTTTGACTTGATGGATCATATAAATTGCAGTCACCTAATGTAAAGTTTACAAAACAATGGTTTCTATAAGAAGTATACAGTCATGTGGGAGGGAATTGTTTTCAAAATAACATCACTCGAGGAAGTCCAGAGACAGATTTGCGTTTGGAAAATGGTAAAGTGGATCAGCTTTAAGTTATTGATCATACTCATAAAACACATAACCTCCCAACAACGTGTGGCTATTGCTCATGCTTGGTTGGACAGATAATAGAAATTGCTACTCTAGCTTCTGATTGAATGATGAACGCACGAAATATGGCGGTCATGTGGGGGTAGGGAGGGGAGCGCAATTGAATGATTGGTGTAAAATAGGGGCATTGGTGGAGGGGGTTGGGGCAATGGATCGGAATTAGTTCAAGGTTTTATTAATGGATAAAACAAGTGTCATAGGGAATAGAATTGATGGGAAGTTATTGAAAGAAGTAGTTATTAGAGTATAGTTCACTTAGTGTAGAACATGGTATACCTAGATGGAACAGATGTTAGAATGGATAGTTTAAGGACCATATGACCAGTCTTGTCTCATTGTGTTAAAAAACTGGCATATACATGTACATATGTACTAACAAACCAGTCTTGTAAAACTATCACCAGACCTATTACTTCTTCTTAAATGGTGTAAACAGAATACAACTTTTCACCTGTACATCAAGTTTCGAATACATGTACAATTATTGTAAGAGGAAATTCATTCAATATGTTCATTTATGAAGAAGAGTGATTCTTACAAATGATTTCAATGTTACTGCTCTCGTAAAAGGTCAGTTGATAATTAGGGTTAAAAGGAATTTACCAGGCCTTGTTAACCTGGGGAGTCTAATTGAATAGTGGTCGTAAAATAGATAGGAGGGTGCTGTTTTATGACAAGACCTTCTAATTTAGTGTGACATGTAAAATTCCTTGTGTAAATTTAAAGTGCTTGTCCTAGTTGATCTATACAACTTTTAAACTCCACTTGTTTATTTGGTATACCTCTTGGATGACCATATGAAGGGGTTCTAAGTGCTATTGACCCAGTAAGTAGATAGAACCTTTTTGCTTTCACCCCTTGAAATAGTCTCCCTCAGGACTAAAACACTTTTTTTTCACTCATTTGAAAATTATGTCTGTTTTTGGTTCAAGTTTGTTCGTTATATCAACATTTGTTAAGATAAGATGAATGTACATGCATGATAAGAGTAACATTCTATACGAAGTGCATTGGATACCCAAATAAGAGTAAAACAATTCCAAACAAAAGCGTTTCAGTTAAAATTGACTGTGTAGCTTTAAACCAAGTGATTAAATAGATCCCAATTAGCAGGCAGTTGTAAATCAACTGTGCTGCTCTGTAAAGATGATTAAGAAAACTGATTTAGTTTTGAAAACTTTGTTAACATTTAGTGATACACTTGGTATATTGCAAGGGTAGACTGATAACATAATACAGAATATATAGTTAGAAAACTGATAACATAATACAGAATATATAGTTAGAAAACTGATAACATAATACAGAATATATAGTTA
>ENA-OREC01000145-OREC01000145.1-marine-metagenome-genome-assembly--contig:-NODE-145-length-20287-cov-13.693221_pt1 | contig 20287 bp, 7 predicted proteins | sample MGYA00248626_ERZ508543 | MGnify/ENA primary metagenome ERZ508543 (study PRJEB26211, sample SAMN05518279) | marine metagenome | isolation source: Puget Sound, Washington, USA | host: Bankia setacea...
GTGTAAGAGTTGGTTCGGTTGCTGTGGTAGTTGCTGGATTGGTCCTATAACTAGTTTAAGAGTTGGTTCAGTTGCTGCGGTAGTTGCTGGATTGGTCCTATAACTAGTTTAAGAGTTGGTTCAGTTGCTGGATTGGTCCTATGACTAGTGTAAGAGTTGGTTCAGTTGATATGGTAGTTGCTGAATTGGTCCTATAACTAGTGTAAGAGTTGGTTCAGTTGATGGATTGGTCCTATAACTAGTTTAAGAGTTGGTTCAGTTGATGGATTGGTCCTATAACTAGTGTAAGAGTGGGCTCATATCTGGTAGTCAAGCTGTAGAGTTATTGCCAACAGTGGGTACAAAATAGGGGCTAACCAGTTGTCAAATTTAAGTGAATTGAAGTATCCATTCTTATAGTTGGTCCACCGATATGATCAGTATTAGCGAATTTAATTGTGAGATAAAAACAGCAAGATTGTGAATAATGCATTAACACTCTCCATTTGTACCCACCAAAAAATGTACTGGTAAAACCTACTTTTTTCATGGAGTGTAGGTATCTCGGAAATTGTGAATTATGGTACTCTCTTACAAATCGTAAATACTTTCCACTCTCTGTTTTGTGTATTTTCTTATATTTTTAAAATATTTATTTGTGTTTTTTTATTTGTATTCTTTACTGAATTACATGTATATGACGAACGGTATGTTGACCACCGTTACTGTTAGTCAGGGGTGTTAGGGATATTTTGGTTCAGATTCTTCCAAAAGCAGCAAATTTGGTCCAGAGGTCGCCAATGTCATTATATTGTTTGGATTTTTGAGGGGCGCCAAGACGGCGCCTCATGGGGACACCATATTGACAAAATACAAAATGGCCACCATCCGGGTGAGATGTCAATTGCAGTTTAAAAACTAAAAGGGCTAGAATCATGAATTATACAACAATTTAGGAGTATATAGGGCCGGGGAAGCCAATCCAGATGTTGTTTTAATGATATGAGGTAAAGTTAGCCCAATGGGCTAAAATCCAACATGGCCGTCATACAGTTGGATGTAAATCACAGGTATAAAATTTATGTGTATTTGTTATGCAGGGGTGCCAACTTTTGCCAAGGGGGTCCAAAATTACAGAAATACAATCCCTTTTCACATTCAAGCAGATGTTAGCCGTTTCTATCTGTTTTAACAAACGTTACTGGTCTCCACTTAAATAGATCTGTTTTTTGTGTGTTGTTTTTTAAGTTTTTATAGTATTTATCATTTTTTTCATTTTCTCCAGGGGTGGAGGTCTGAGCCATTCCAGGGGAGGGTCAGACCCCACCCCCATCTGGATCCGCCCATGTTATGCGTTTGAAAATGAGGTGTAATGGGCAGATTGCAGATATCCCCTGAATAAAGTACTCTCTACTCTTTGGGGTTCAAAATGGGAGGCAATGAGGAAGTGTCTTTAAAAGAATGGAATTCTAAAACTCTTGGTAGGAAATTGTAAACTATGCTTTTACGAAGAACAAACATAACTTGATGAAAACATGAATACTGATTTGGATCATGATTTTTTATATTGTTTTTTAACTAAAATATTTCCTCTTCCTCCTGGGCGCCTATGTGCGCATTTTATGGTCTCCAGGTGGGATAATGACATAAATAAACTGTCAACACATTCGTCCCATTTTTTTCAAGGTTGCATCGGCTGCAAAAATGAAAAATCACAAAATAAAAAAAATAAAGGACAAGTAAAGAAAGCTTTGATGTTTTTAGTTGTATATTTATTTTTCGTATAGGCTATGGAGCTCTGTATAGATATATATACATATAAATTTCATAAGTCAGTACACAATATAAAACTGATAACAAAAAACACACACTTTGTACCTACGTAACCGTCACTATAGAAACAAAACAAAAATAAGTCAAGCAGAAAATGCACAAAGATGTTAATATAATCAGTAACAGAATCAACAAATACCCTTGAAGTAAAGTATGATTATTTCTATTGTTTACAATAAAAAAGAAAACAATGTATGAATCAGATCCAATTATTAAGTTTTCAAATGCGTATAGGCGACGATGAAAGTGTATCTTACTTTCCGACGTCTATTTCGCCAAGAATACTCAATCTCTTAAATAACGTCATCTTCTTAATTAACGTCATCTTCATCTGACAGCATATGGTTCTGTCTATTCAAATACAAACTTTAACAAATACGACTTTGGTTTTCAACATTCAACAATGATTTGGCAAACAGGTTTGTTATGACAGACATGTAGTATATATATTTATGAACATTTAGACAAGATAATAATGTGTATATATAGTTAAATAATAATGTATATTTATGTGAACATCGACGTTTATAAAAAAACAAGTAAATCTTAATGACAGGTTTCGTATGCAACACAAAAATGCATTGAACAAAATAGCAATAGATGTCAGATATATGAAACAAGTAAAAATGTATGTGAATTATGGTAGGGTATCTTAGAATTGTTTAAAAATAATTCATTTGATCATAGATGGTTATAAATGTATATTTATGAATAGTAAACTAGTAGAAAAGCAATGAAACAGTTGAGAGCGGTCTAGGTTTTAATCTTGCCATTGACAAATAGAACACCCGAAAGATTTATGCCTGTATATTCTTGTTAGTGATACAGTAACCGTGGGTGTTTTTTAATATTATTGTTTTGCAATGAGTAATGAACAGCTGTAGTAAAAAGATCTACATTTTATCAAATTTGTAGAAAAAAACATTCTCACTTAAAAAACTGAAAACACATCATTGTTAACATTGAGTTTTTGAACAACAATCGTATAATATATATCTACAGGAGAGGAAGAAAAGATATTGAATTGACCATTGCACATTCCCTATGTTTGAAAAATGGTTTTATTTGAATCAGAAAACACAGCTTCTTTGTTATCAGAATTGAAAGATTTGATACTTTTAACAGTTTGGTTTGTAAAGGCTTCGAAATATTATCGTAATTCCACTGAGTTAAAGTTAACATTAGTTAACCTAGCCTAAGTTAATGTTTTACTACAGTTTTATCGAAGCCATTTTGTGGAAAGAGTTAACCTAAAGAAAAATTCCAAACTTAATTAAACATACACACTGCATTTCTTACAAGTGAAAAAATGGCATTCTCTATAAATAAAATAGTGGGAAAAAGGCACACATGGTGTTTTGACGATAAGTAAAATGGTTTGAACGTTTGTATGTAGATGTTTGTATGGGTGAAATCTGGAGGAAAAAATTCATGTAAAAGTATTAAATGATATTAACATTAGACATTAAACTTACATACACCCTGTTTCCTCTTTTGACAATAAATATGAAAGCAAATTTAAACATGTGCTTGCAAAAAATGGTTCTTCGGAAGCAGAACAGAATTCAACATTTTAGCCCACTAAAAACAACCTTAGAAAACACATAAAGTCTATGTCAACAATGAGTTCATATATTTACTGCAGTTTGGCTAGATTTAAACCTACAGCAGTGATTTTTATAGTTCAAATTCAATCTCTTTATCATGAAAATAAGTAAATAAATGTTTGTAAGCATTTGGCCCTTAATTAGCTCCTTTTGTCAAATAATATCACACTTAGAAACAAGATACCAACATTAAGACCTTTAGAAATTCAAAACCTCTTCAATGACCAATCAGTTTTATTTCCAACCAGCTCATTAGAATGTGATTAGGTTCTATACTGTTTGACCAAACCACATGTTAGAACCACGTTTTTATATATTTTTCACGGTGGTCTCCAAGTAGCAGGAATTTAATGTTAAAATGAGACGCCCACTCTTCCCATCACTCTCCTGCTGGCCTTTGACTGTCCAGCTATTTTCCTCCCTGAACTAATATTGCATAACAAAAGATTTGAAATGTGTAGTAAGAGAAAGTTTTTGATATTTTGTGATACAGTGCAAGAAAGCTACAACAACCCTACCCCTGGATGTCGGCTCTTAATTTTAATAATTCCTGATTTAAATTAGTTTACAACTTTATAGTACATGTACATTATTGTTTTAATTAGTACCAAAATAACTTTTTCGATTAACAAGGTTTTCAATTTACCAAGCAATCAGCGTATAACACATAAATGAAAGTTTGTCCAAATAATAAACAAAATATTCATCTCAACCAGTCTAGTTCAAAAAGTGAAAGGCACTTATATACAAGCAGTCTGTTTTCCCCAAGCAGTCTTTCCTTCCACCACACTTGATATCTAAACAGTTTTTTTTTGTGTTCTACACATCCATTCATCTGTACGTGAGTTTTCTATGATCATGGTTATGAATATAATGACAAGTTGGTTTTAGTTTTCAGTTATTTCAGCTTCAAACAAAGTTCCACAAGAACCCAAAAGGACGAAATAATGGACAAAAATGAAAAAACTGCAATTACCAACAAGTACAATTAAGCAGGAGAAAGAAAGACATATAATAACCAAAAAGGAGTTCAAATTAAGGTAAAGATGAAACAATGCTCACTGATAACTGGATTATAATTTACGATATAATCTGTATAATTTTTTCTCCTGTAATTTACATTTATTAGAGAAAATTACTCTTACCGAGGAAACATGAAACTATGAATTGAAGAAACTCTGTCAAAGGCCAAATAAATAGAATAGCATGAAAGAAAACTAATAAAGCCAAAGACAGTTTAAACTTTTAGGTTGAAGAAGAAGAAACGAAATTGGAGGAAACAGATGATATAGTTGTTAGCAAACATGAGAAGAGAAAACAGAAGAATTGCTTACAGGGATACAGAACTGACTAAAAGCTAAGTTGTGACTGTTAGATGTGCATTGTTGACTTTGGTATTGCTTCACAGACCATTCTATCAAAGTATATCTCCTGTCTTGATAAGGTTCCAGTTTAGAAGACTAGGGTACCGGTTTACCACAGCACGCAAAATGTAAAGTTACGCAACCCTTACATAACTTAATAACTTTTAAATTACTGATCATGTTAAAAAAGTAAAAGATATAGTTCAATAGAATAGGAATGAGGCTTGAAATCTAAAGTTCTGTTGGATATAATTGAGGTATTTTATATTGTATTCAAGCTTTAAATTTGTGCGTAAGTTTTAAGTTTGCGTAAGTCTTTTTAGTTAAACGGTACCCAGGTTTGTAATCTAAGAACACTAGAGCCTAGGCGAAGATATATAAACGATTCACTTGGGAGTTGGTTGATAAGATATTATATAAATATATTTGAAGCTGTTTGAGACGAATGGACACACAACGTAAAGCTAATTTTTATAGCATGGTTTTCTTCTATATTTGGAAACTTTTTGGATCACTTTTTTAACTCCATTTCTCAAGATATACAAACTAAAAATCTTAAAGGTATATTAGCCTTATGTATTTCACTTTAAAGATGAATATGACGGGGGTGTTTTGTGTAGAATTGTTCATTGGTTGTCTGTTAATGCATGGTCAACCATCTTGGTGTAACAAACTACAAATTGTATCCATGTAGTATGTATATACAGATGTTAATGAAAAAATGTTAATTTGAAATTCGGTTCTTACAGGAATGTATAAGTATATATCAATTAAATAAATAGCAGCGAAAAAAAAGTATAATTTTATATAAACAATATTCAACATGTGCAAATGGTACAAAATATTGTAAAAGAAAAACACAAGAGATTATAAAAATGAAATAATGAACCGTGTTATGTAAATAGGGTGAACATAACGGGGTCTTAGATGAAATATTTTGGGGTTAAATGATCGGTTTTGTTAATATAAAATGAGAATTACAAAATGATCGACAGATGGGAAATAAATATCACAATACAAGACATAGCTCTCAAAATAAGAAAAATGTAAATGTACGTACATGCAAAAAAAGACGTTTGTTCGTTTGTTTGAATATTTCGGTTTACAATTAAATTCACACAATTGCATTTGATAAATAAGAAAGATTGGTAATAGTTTGTTTAAGAAGGCAGCATGACATTTTTTAAAGCAGTTCAGCAGATTGTGTGTGTTTTTTCTTCAAAAATCAATTAGCGAAATAGCTGTACCCTATCAGATCTAGTGGTTGACTACATTGTATATACATGTACTGTAGCATTACACATCAAATACATGTAGCTAACAATAGTAGAAAATAAACACTATTTCTGCATCAAAATCATTCTTTGGGAAAGTCAAGACAATTAACAAGACTCGATAAATGTTGTAAATAATGCAAAAACTGTAAATAATGCAAAAACTGTAAAGAGAATTGTTCTTAACTTATTACCATGGCAACCCTGCTTTCTCCATAAAGTACTGTTACATACATTCATACATTCATACATTCATTCGATTAAACATTTAGGATTTGTAGGACATTTGAAGGGGAAAAAAACAACAGAAAATAAATAAGAATTTAAAACATGAAGGTAAATAAATTTACTATACTTTGGTGAAATTAAGATTATAGTTTGACAGAACAATTCTTACAACACAAAATAATCAGTTTTACTTTCACATAAAAGAAAACAACCCACATACATTGTTATCTGAGTGCCGGTATGCTTTAGTTACAAATAAGTAAAAAATACGAAGAATCAATATAATAGGCTATAGTTGTTTATGAATTAACACCGAAGGTATACATATTAGTTTGAAACCAATTCAGAGGCACTTTAAGCACACATTTGAACATTTTTCTTTATTTAACAGAAAAAAGTTTCAAAACGTATCAAAAGTCCTGACAAAATGGTTTGTTTTATAGAGCTAAATATTTGTATGCTTTGCTATAGTTAGAATATAAGGTTGTAAAGATATGTAAACAGGAGTTATTTATATTAGGTAGTATGTTATAATTTAATTACAGAAGAGTAGCTAAAGTCTAACAATCTTCACGTTCATGTTCAATCAATGACCTTTGGCATCCATTGCTTCTTTTCTTGTCAAAAACCTCTGCCCTACATCAGATTTATACTTAATACAACCCTGCTGTCCAATAAATTTCCTTGACAATATAGTACAAGCGAATCTATTTGTTACAGTGAATAGAGATGTATGAGACATGAAATCCGATTGGCTTAGACACATCCTCGTCTATTTTGATCGGTTAAGACGTAAGGAAATGATGGTGTTGGCCTTGTTTAACTTATGAAAAAGCGAAAAAACAAACTGTGAGCACAAGACAATTCAAGACAAGACCAACTCACTTCTATACATCTTAACTCTGAATGGTTAGATGTTTACAGCAAAGATTTAAAAATGAAGTGCCAATTTTTAATTTATTTTGGCATCGCACCACCTGAACCTTTGTTAGCGCCAAAACGTAATATCTGAAGCTTCATTATAGAGTTCAAAGGTCAAAGGTCATTCATTAACATAAAGCAAAGGACCTACAAATTCATGTAATATCTTCAAATATTAAATAGTTTGATTTAATATGTGGACATCGTTTTGTTACAGATGGCTTTGGTTATTCAACTTGATCATAACATTAACAAATAAAAGCTTTAACTTATAAGATTCAAAAGAAAATTAAGCTTTCCATTCAAACTGTTAGATTTACCAGTAAATAAGGTGCAGAGGTTTAAAGCATAAAACATATTCATAATGTAGCATTCATACTCTAGCATAATCGAGTAAATATCACAATGGTTTGTCAGTCAGATCTATACTCAACTTATAAACAAAGAACTCGACTCATTTCAGTAACATAATAGCCTACAATCAACACAAATTAATATTCCTCAAACATTTTAGTCCACTTATCTATTCTGTATATAAACTTCAAATGTATACATTGCTGCTTTTTTCCCGTTAACAAAAGTTTCGGGAGATATTTCATGAGTAACAGAAGCCCTTAAGTTGGAATCTTCATATCCAGAGTATAGACTTAATTCTTGTTACATATATTCACACACTGCTTATGATTATTTTAAGACTTAAAAAATTGAAGAATAATATGACAACTTAATTCTAGAGGTACTTTGTAGTTTACAGCAGTTTACAAGTATCTGAACTTTCTGAGAGAGAGAAAACTTTTGTCATGGACTGCTTAAAATGTATTAATTTAGATATCACAAAGAGAGCAAATTAAAGTGGATTAAGGTGTACAAAGCATAATATCTTCAGATTTCTGTCTTAACCTTGGAAACGTTTCCTGGCACCTAATAACACTGATCCTATAATTAAACTTGCATTTTCCTTTTTGTCAAATGTTAAAACCAAGAAAATTAACTAATTAGATAATTATTCACATGTTTAACCTTCAAAACAGAGAACACTCAATTATGTGATCTGATTGAAATTAAACAAAGACTTCTACGTAAACTTAAATAAACTTCTAGATGTTGATGCTGAATTTCATAAACAACACAGTAGTCTCTGTTATCAAGACTTTTTTGTCTTTCGTTTTCATTAAATAAAAAATAAAAATCTATGAAAATTATGTTTCATTTGCTTTCTGATTCTTAATTAGGAACAGCAATTAGTATCATATACCTACTACATTAAACTCAGTAAATTGCAAGCGAAATAAAGCATAGATATAAGAAAGCAAAGCACCATATTTTGGCTGGCAATATATCCCTCCAATAAGCTTAAACCACGGAACCGACGGGAAACTGCCCTAACTACATATATACTTAAAACAAAGTTAAACCAGTTTTCCACCAAACCCTCAGTTTTACTACTATCACATTGTATGCTATATGAGCCAAATTAAACTAAATAACTATAATAATGTACATGTACAAAGTGAGTGCCCAACGTTCCAGACTTATACATTTTATATAATACATGTATGTACTTATCATACTTTTTTTTCCGAAGAAATTCTAATCTGTTCAATTAAAGTGCCATGAATAACACATGTATTAATCTACACACACATTGTTCAGTTCTGGATCTGAATTACTTTAACTGATACTCAATGATTTATACATTATTAGTAAAAAGGGATCCACAGAGAATAGTTCCACGAATTGCCAATTAAGAATGTCATAAAAACGTCATATTTATATTAGCCCTTAAATTTGGTGTTTTTGCAAAAAAGGAGAAACAAGTTGAAGATTTTTTTAAAAGAAAATAGTTTTAAGGATGAAAGAGATACAGTTGTGTTATTAAATAGAGTAGCATTTACAGAACTGTCTTTTATTCACCCCCTGAGTTTCGTGTTTGCAATAAGTAAATAAAAAATGCAAAAAGTTAAGAAATTTAATCAATTAAATTAAGCCACTGTAGTATATCGCTTAATAAGGAGTCTGTTCACTTTGTTCAACGAATAGAAAACAATCTAATAATCCCAAAATGATAATGTGACTTTGTAAAATAAATGGGTTAAATGGGAAATGTTTTGAACAGTTCAATTCCGAATGTTTGTCATAATTATGTGTTTTCACCTTTCTTGATAAAAGAGTCATAGTTCTCCTGATATAGACCGGTACTATCTAATGAAAACGAGAGACCAGCTGTCGACTGCAGATTAAGCACCAGAAACCGGCTGATAATACGAACAGTTATCTGTAAGAAGGGGCAAGCAAGACTTTAAATCCAACAATCAGCGCAACAATACTTTAAATATAAGTGACAATAGAGCTACTTAGAGCACTGCTGCGCTGAACCATTTCACATATACAATAACTAATATATATAAAAAAAACTGAGACAAATTAACAACATGTTGCATTATTTATCACAATAGGTTTACAATGCCATAGTTTTTAAACAGATCTAGGATGAAGATTCTGTACTTTGAGCTTTTTAATCACATCACTTCTGTATCCAATTACAAAGTGCGTTACGTTTCCCGGTTTTTCCACGTTGGCCCGCTGGGTTGGAGCAGAACCATTCCTAGAGCACCGAAAAAACATTTATAAGATGTAAGATTCCTTTGGGTTTCACTGACGAGCACTTTGTTCATCTGGATAATGCACATGTCACGTCACAATGGGTATTTCTAGCTTTGACGCAGTGTTTATAACAATGAATCACCTCTGTCGTGTTGATGGAACAAAGCGTTTCCATGGAAATCATTTTGAAAAATTTGAAAAAAAATGTTCCTAGGTTGACTGACGTTACAAGTCCGATGTGGCGTGGCGTTTCATGTGTAATGCGAGATGATCGGAGCGAGAGAAAGAGCGATCACAGAACTTGCACCTGAATGGCTTTTGGCCAGTGTGCTTGCGGTAATGTCGTGTAAGTTCATCTGAACGAGCGAAACGCCATTCACAGCCCTCCCAACTACAACTGTACGGCTTCTCACCTGCAAACAACATAGAGATAGAAGTTTAACAATCATAAACCAATACAGTAACTTCCACAATTAAGACCACTCGTTAGTAAGACAATGACTGTTCAGTCCTACTAATTATTTCAATGTTAATGGATCCCACTATTAAGACCACAATTAAGAACGGTTCTAGTGGAACTTCTCTGTATTTTAGTTTGACAATCTAAAATCTATCCTGTGAAAACTCCAAACCCGAACAACCTTTGGTCTGTGGTTTAAATCTGTAGTTCCAGACTTTCAGGTTTGTTTACTGCCATAGATCAATTTTTGTCTCATTTAGTGAAGTAATTACGATTTGTGGGAGTCACTGTACTTACATGTTTTAAATACAATTAACATTTATTGGAAATTACTCCTGATAATCTCAACACTTTCAAATGCATTTAAATTTGATATATGCTACAGGACTTGATAATTTTGAAAAACATTTAGTATTGTTCTTGCAATGTTGAAAAGAAATACTCAAAAAAGTAAGGAATACAATTCTAAACATCACTTTAATACGTAGAAATACTAATTAATAACAGATTGTCTCCCTTTGGTAATAAATGTCCATGAGTTTAGCAAGAGTTGTCTTTCTTGCACTATATACTGAAAGTTTGGTCATGTGTTATTATATCAATCTAACACTGTTGACATTACTTTACTTAACAAGAAGAAAAATATATACAAGATCACTTGTGAACTATACTGTTAACAATTCAATCAATTATCTGCAGTTAAATCTGTTATCATCAAATTCTCCTTTATAACAGTAACAATTCAAGGACTAAATTCTGCTTCTTTATTCAATAGCACTTAGATCCCTTTTGCTGTCACCATTCATTTATTTGTCTGCCACAGAACACCTAGGGACGAGGTTACAGAACACCTAGAGACGAGGTTAACTGCTGAATTTCACCATAAACAAAAAATGTTTCTATCGTTTTTGCAATATAATAACAAAACATGTTAACACGAAAGCGAAAGTAAAACATGTCTAATTGTACTGATGAATAAATGAATAAAGAACATATAAGCACCTGTATGGGTTCTCAAGTGAGCTTTCAAGTGGGAACTTTTCGTGTACACTTTCTTGCATCCGTTGTACGGGCATTTATGATTTCTTCGTTTAGAATCCGGACTTAAATCTCCTGGTCGAACAGATGTAGGTAGAGGTGGCCTTTGTGTCAGAGTTTGACCCTGAATTTGACCTTGAGTAACATGACCTTGACCTTGGGTGGTGTAAGGTCGCGCACGATTAGCACTATGTCCTGTCATCAAGAGACGTTGTTTATGTAACAAATCGGCACTGTGAACGCGCACGGCCACTGTATGAGTACGACCTGGGCCGGCCACGAGTCTTAGAGCGAATGGATCGTTTGATTTTGGTTGAATTGGTGAAAGGGGCGGATCACTATTGTTACTATCCCATGATACACCTGAACTTGCTGAACTAAAACTATTTAAACTGACACTATCTGCTGTTCTATCATTGAGATTCAAATGCGCGAGTTCTTCTAATCTATCATCTGTTTCATTGAGTTCATCGTCATCGTACTCATTGTCTGAAAGGGGTTCGGGAATTAAAAGATCTTCATCGTAGTTTTTGAGAGCGGCACACGCTAAGTTCTCAAGGTTTTCTGAGTCGTCTGCTACACCAGGCGTTGAAGGATTTGAATCTATCCATGCCTGCCGCGGCTCCTGTTTTGGCGAATCCTTTAACCTTTTAAACGATGTTAACTTTGGCTCGTTCTTCAGATACCTCTCCATCTCTAGACAGTTCTGAAAATAGAATTGAAATTATTTTAGTTATGTATCTTTTGGTTGATTACACAACAGTCGTCAACAAATATAACATACTGTCTTAGTTATATAATGGAAACATGATAACTTTTACATGCTTCTTGATGACTAAACCAGTCCTAAGTCAGATATTGAATCCAACCAACACCAGCGTGATATGGAAAGCAATAAATAGGTTTATCACATGATGCTGCTTGTTTCAAGTGTAGTATAACCATTCCAAATAACTTTATATTAGATATATGTAATATAAGGTTCGCAATGACATCATCCGCTCTACACTGTGTATATGGCAAATTGAGGAGATATCATTGACTGTTGAAGGTATATGTTTGGTTATTTTCTCGGTATCTGTTTCCTGTTATAAACTGCAGAATCTAAGTATTAATTGTCATTTCAATAAACATTTTCAAACTTGTCCCAGAAAATGATAAAACATATTCTTAAACTTGACTAATAAAAGTTTATATGAAATGACAATTCATGTAAAAGGAAGGCATTGATCATGTACGCATTGTAAGACTGGTTACCTAGCAACAATGCACAGATTGATTCCTACTCAATAAGAAGTACCAACGAGAACCAGTCAATAAATAGGGGAGAGAATAACTACCCATACTTATAAAAGAACATTCATTATAGAATTCATTTTCTATCCGCCTACATAATTGCACTTCATGTATAACTGTCTCAGGTGCAAGCTATGAAGTTAGGTTGTACACATATCTGAGCTAGTTGTAAAGAAAAGAATGTTGCAGAAAAAAAAATGTGGAAAAAAATGTCAGCAAACTCCTTCTGCCATATGTTTCCATTGTATTTTTTTCTTCAAACAATATAAATCAATTACCCACTCCATTGTTTTTTTGGACACTGATTTATACAATAGACAGGTTTGTTATAACATATTTGGATCAGTCAGGTGCTTGGTGTTGACATCTAACAATAAAACATAGATCAGATAAAGCTTCTAAATGACAATGATCTACAAAATGGTTGACATCTGAGATTTTAAACATTGGTCTAGTTCAATGGACAACGCGGGAACTGTAACAAAATACAAGAAGCCAACAAGAGGGTACAGACGTGTAAAACAGATGAATATCGACAAAGATCTACAATCTGATCTCGACATTCGACACCTTATTAACGACAGCTGATTAAGCAAGCAACAAAAGAGTCCAAACCGCAGACCTACATCAAATAGCTGAGTAGACACACGCAATATGATCACAGAAGACTGTAATACAAGACCCTGGCTCGTCATTCATTGCTTGTTTGGGGGCTCAATGATAGAGAATATATTAATTACCTCAATTTGTTCATTCAACCTTTATTGTTTCAAAAAGCTTGTTGAGTAGGTATGTCCATTATGATTTAGCATTGTTAATATTGTTTCTTTGTTGTGTATGAGTAAAAGTCTATGCTATGGTTAATTCCTACCCCGTCAGAATTCCATATTTCTAATTTTGAAGAAATGGGTAAATAAATACTGCACATGTTAGCAAAAGGGGTCCACTAATTGTATTACAACTATAACACATTTCCAACCAATTCTCACTTTATTATTAATACATTGTTATGTCAATCTTTTTCCAAATTACCAATTTATTTTCTCTACTACAGTTGTCTATCATGCATTTTTGTTATCAACCCTTTTTAAACCTATGCTTCAAATCCAATAGAATCCAGATTAAAACCTTGCAAAAGCAATATCTGTATAACCGTTTCTATAATTTCCAATTTTGGCTTGACTGAAATTCTGAGAATGTGCGGGAAAAAACTGCTAAAATCATAACATGTAAACTAATATCTCCATGCATTACTAGAATTTTCAATCTATTAAAAAAATGATGACTTGGTAGTTTTCATAATTTAAGGGGTGAATAAGAAAGGCAACTATTTGATTCTTTATTCAATAGTAATTAGAACATTCTCGCTTTCACCCCTCATATTATGCTAATCTAGATTATCTACCAGTTTATGATTTTTTCCTTAAAGCTTAATTGCCCATCAATATTCTGTGCAAGACTCTAAATAGGAAACATTTTCAATCTCCAAATCATTTCTAGATTACTAGAGCAACAACATTGCAAGATTCTAAAGTTAAACAGTAATCTGTTGTTTTTTCACAAGCCTTTTCGTTTAGTTGTTGAAAAATTGTATCACAAAAAACAGAAAAAGGGAAGTAAATCTGCATGATTTTAAAGAATTTTAGCAAAGCTAAGGTAACTGGAAAGGGCTTCAGTTATAAAAGGAAGATGCATAATATCAGACCAGCACAAAATATCAAGAATCTGCAAAATACTATCATATCATCATAATAACCAGACGAGAGTAAATAGCATGTAACTCCGATCAAGGAAAAGGGTCGCTTTGTATCTTATAGGCTTTAAGGCTTACTTGTTATTAGTAAAATAAAGAAACCATTTGTCAGGCAATGTCTCTTAAGTTTGCTCCAGTATGAACTGACATTATCCATTTCACAGAGTTAAACTGAGTGCCAGTTCATCTAGATCAATTTATATGTATATTAAAAACACTTCTGCCAAAAATTGTTTTTGTTTCTGATTTTGTAAAAATGAGCCCAAACATGTTTACCCTAGACTTGTTGAATTTTCAAGCCGACTAGCTCATAAGTACGTGTATTTGGAATAATCAGGTTTAACATCATATAAAAACACCACCTGTTTCTGTTTTTAACTAAATGAAACTTCACGATCACAGTACAGTAGGGATTAAAATGATCTAACATTGAATCTTTGCATGTCATAGTTACATTAAATATATGCTTCAGCTATTTCAGTTTTTTAGCTGTAAAACTTTTTAGGTAAAATTGCTTATTATAAATCTAAAACGGTTGCCATGACTTCATTTCAAGGCTCCTTTTATATTGTCAAAGTCTGAATCCCTACACCCATCTAAGATTTTTATTAACTTGTTATTATTTGAAAATTACTGTTAGAGCATTTTGTCCATAGAGTGCACTCATTTTTCTCGCAGTTAAAACAACTTTGTGGCGACAATCTTGTTAAAAACTCTCTAATGGAGGTGTATCCGTTACCTAGCAACTGATTGAACCCCTGCAGCACCATGTACAAACTTTATGACTTAAATTATGACAGTGTTATATACCAGTAGCACTTCATAAATTGGCCTATCAGCAATATTGGGAGAATAATACACGAAACCCGATGTCTCTAAATCTACAAAGCAATTTATTCACAATTCAAAGTCTCTTATACAGAATACACAATATCATTTTACAATTATTCTAGCAATAGAAGTGCAAATTACAATCTAAAAGTCATCACAGCACCATCGAAAACACCTGTAGAAATCTCATTGGTTGATACCATCGCCATGGCAACGAGAAATCAAACAGAATCATGATGTGCAGATAGGAATTAAGTTATAATGGTAGCTGTGTATATAGCCATATGAAACCTGTTAGTTGATTTTACTAAGTATTGTTTTAGTTTTAGGCTATTATGGTAAGCATAGAACTACAAAGTTTGGTTATCAGTTGGTTGACAGTATAATAATCCCTCACAAGAGAGATTATAGAGACAAAATGCTGTGAATTGGACATTGTTAGTGACCAATACTATTTAACAGCATGATCGTCTGGACACTTGTAAACTGACCCTGCATCACCCAGACAGTATTATTGTTCCCCCCCCCTCCCCTGTTAAAAGTCCTCGTGAACTTTGTAACTACATGTATACAGATACCCCCGACAGATTTCTGTAATTTGCACTTTTTTTCTCAAGGCTTGAATACCTGGGTGGCCGAATGCAATAAAATACTGAGTTTTATTTCCGCTTAAATACTTTCAATCTCACACACGACCAATTCATTGACAATATCTACTTTAGTTTTGTATTTTCTGTGGTCAGATTAAGGCCCAGTCCTATTGAGTTTTCAACGTCCAAAAGTCCAGACCCTCAATTTTCACCACTAACGAGACAATTAAAGAAGATTGAAGCTGTCCACACTTGAAAACCAAACTTAATTTACAAACCAAGCGAAATTTGAAACATGCTAATCTAAGATTCACACAATTTCGATGGTAATTGGTTTCAATCATGTAAAATGTTTCACCTTTGACCCCTGTCCCCAAAGATCCTAGAATCTGAGTCGCCCTACCAACAAAATCATATCTAACATGTTATATGATCTGTCCAACAATTTATTTACTCTTCAACCCAATTTTATTCAACCTTTAATAACTAGTCATGTTGTATGCGACTATGACTGTCTGGCTGGCACAGTGGGTAAATAGCTCATTCATCTGTTAACCAACTATTCGACAATTAGTTTTCTAGATTTGTTTAACCATAGGCTGGGTATGGCTAGCAAAGGAGGGGTATGGGTTTGTTTTACCTCTATCCCTCAACCCTACTTAACTTACTGCCAACCAACGTTTCTTTCAAGCAGATAATATCATTCTTCAGGCCTTCATATCAAATCATGACAAATCATATTTAATTGACCTACACATTACTTACATAGCATCCCCCTCAGCAGGCACGTTTGTTAATCATGATTATATAAAATGCATTTTTACCAAAAAACAACAGTAAACACTTCCTCATTACTTCATACTTGCAAATCTCACAGCCGGTATGATGGAAGTATGGTAAACATCTTCATTATGGCCCAATTTTTGCAAGAACTGAAAATGCACTCATGATAACAAGTTTCAGACAAGCACATTTTGGCCATACACAATTACAATGCAGACCAATATTCTAGTAGTTTTGTCACCTAATGTGTATGTTTAACCAAGAAAAATAATTTCACTTACATTTGGATTATTACCCCAAATAAATTTATCAGTACTTTTTGTGTAGTACATGTATATATACATGTATTAGACACAACCTTAGCTATCATTGGCCAGACTGCCTTAATATGATCATAATGTCTAGCTGCTATGTTAAACTGGTTTAGGGGACCGTTTTATCAATAATTCAAGGTGAACTAACTGTACCTAAGTATGGTAGACCACTCCAACACTGGTCAGTTATCATACCTAGGTGAATATTTTATCAGTCCTTAGGACACTTTCATGAAACTGCATCCTGGTCTCCAAATATTCAATTTTACAAGCATTTACAATTTTCCTCAACATAATCAAGCATTCTTTTCATTCTTTTCATAACCGTAATGCACTCGTTTTACCAACTAAAAACCCATAGAAAAAACACACAACCCCAGCTCTTAGCTATGCATTTTCACCTGAGGGCGTGAGTTTAACCTTCTTACAGTAAATAGATAATAACTGCAAGTCCTCCAATCTAATCCAAACAACATTCCTGTTCACACAAGATGGGAGACCGATAGTGAACTAAGTGGCCACCCATTGTACACCTGCTGATTAAAATCTATAAGGAGCTGGTCAAGATGGCAGGGAATGGTCAACATATTATAGATTCGTGAGGCCTTGGGCTTGTCCACTGAAGGTCACACCCACCCATTAAAAGATCCCCACCCCCTACCACCACCCTGATATAGTCCATTAATTTCACTTTTCTCTCTTCACGTTTTTACCAGAATGCAGCTTATAACATTCACTGTCTGTTAATTTTGCACTTCATTGATTTTTATCCAGTTATAACAAGATTTTGGACATGATCCTGGGAACCTTGCATTTTTGTAGCAATAAGGGATACACAGTTGTAATAGATGCTTAGTTAACTGTTAGATAGTTGTGTTTGGATCTGATGGAATAATTTTTTAATATGGCTATTCACACCACTCGCCCAAGCCCCAGGGTGTAAGGGCGCTTGGAAATCAGGGTATCATGGCCGAATAGATGAAATACTGAAATACGGGTATGAATCGGTGGTGAAAACTGGTGAAGCAGAAGTGACCAGTTCAGAATCGGTCAACTGAAGTTTACAATGTATTGTTGTTCTACTAACTGTGATAAACGAGTACTCTAACCTTGACATGGTAGTTCTAGTTGGATAAACATATGAACTAAGGGTTCAAGAAGAATTATTTGCACTTTTGAAAGGTCACAGAGTTGAAAAAAACCATTGAGTGGTTTTCACACCTTTTTCCGACAAATTCCAAAAATGCCCCACAAGACTTTTGACGTAGATTATTGTATATGAATATTGACCTGAAACTACAAAATAAATCACACGGTGTCAGGTGTTACATGTGTATTCAATGAACACGAGATATATACTCTGTTGTCATAACACCACAATCTAATCCACCTATACACAAAAGTCAGCAGACTGTGTAATGAATTCACGAGTGTCTGGTCAATGTTCCCATGCAATACAAACAGTTTAATAGTATATTCCAAAACGAATTAATATCATCTGCAGAACACTTATTTATTTATGCAACAAGTACAATCAATTTTAGGGTGAGCATGACAGACCTTTTTAGTTACATAAGGGTATAACACAGATGAAGCAGGTACGCAGTATGACACAGTTCCTGAATGAACAAACCAGTACTACGTAACTAACACAAGACTTTCTCCTTACAAAACATGGAAATACAATTTTGTTTCGTTTATATTCTAGCAGTCATTTGCAATCTCATATGCCTCCAAAATGCATGATCATGGGTGAAATAATGACAATCAAACTAACACAATGTGGAATATACAGTAATTCAGGACGGCTAACCATTCTTCAATTCCATTATTGGAGGGTCATGTAAATTGTTTTGTGATAAATGCTGGCGATCAATCACTAACAGATTTTTCCCCACCGGGTAATACTCAAAACTAACGTAAATACATCTAACAACTACACCATTTAACACAGTTTGGCTGTTATAACACTCCTAGTAGTATTTAACCTATTTCAAACCTACGAGAGTGCAATAACAAAACATCCCCCAGTGTGGAAACCTTAATGATTGATAATTTATGAAAAAAGGTGATTTGTTGTTTTCGATCTGACAATTATTGATGATGATTATTTTGTCACTGTTCCACGGGGTCAAATAAATCTTGTGCTAGGAAAACATCACTTTATTGCTGATCAAACAATGCCATGTCACTTCACAATGGTAGTGTATGTAGTGTAAAAGAATCAAAGCAACGATAAAAGTAGTTTAGTTTATACAAATGTATTTTATGTTTGATTGTGAAAGAACACTTCAACTTATCTAATTCACACTCCAATTTGTTCCTGGAAACAACCAGTATTGAGCAAGTAGAGTAGTGTGCAAAGTGGAATCAATTATTTGTGATATTTCTATTCTCCTGTAAGCAATCAATTTATGCAAAGGAGTGAAACAAAAAAGAGTATATGATTCTGATTTGTTTTACTATCCTTATTTATAATCATTCCATTTGAAGATATATATATGTTTCTAATGCATCTTTAATAAAAAATCAGTATTCAACCCCTACTAAAGTTTAAAAGCATACGTTACAATGTCAAGGTCATTACTATGACAACGCTTAGTATTGCCTGAAACCCATCCACTTTAACTCGCACCACATCAAGTAAATTCTTCCAAAAAATATAATACAATTCAAATATTTGTATTTTTTATCATTTAAATCCACCTTAAAGGTAAATATGTTTTTTCAAATGTCATTTAAATAGTTCAAAGGTATCTGATTTCTAACGACCATTAAATTTCACTTTACAAGTACCTGTGTCAAGTTATTTACTTTTCTAAACCACCAAAATTGAGTTAAAATACTGTAAATTGAATTTTATTTGTGATAAGTCGGGTTCTATGCTTTAATTCACTAGTAATGCATGTAGGCCTTACAAAACTCAACAGATTTAACTTTTAATTAACAGCATTATTATGTAACAGTCGTACCAAAAACAGGCCCACACCATTCGACAGTCAAAAGCAAAAGTGTTCTAAGTGCTATTGAATTAAGGAAGCAGATAGAACTCCTTTGCATTCACCCTTTCACCTACTGTCAGATTTATAATCTCATAAATAAGGTATATATGGTTGATTTCACTAAATTTCGTGGCCATGGAGACTTTCCAATTTACAGGATTATAAGCTTGTAATTCACTCCAGTAAGATAAATTAATCGGCTATATTTCTCACAACAGCTCTATTCTCAGGGCCTCATACCTGGGTCGCACTGACACCTCCCAAACAATGTTGTATTTCTTTTCAAATCAGTACCAGCGATAAATTATTCAAATGCACAATCAGAGATGTTGTTTGGTGGTTTGAGGAATACAATGTGGCTGTGACCAACAAGGCATAACATTATGAACTCGGAGAACCCCACCCCCCCC
>ENA-OREC01000146-OREC01000146.1-marine-metagenome-genome-assembly--contig:-NODE-146-length-20275-cov-14.382711_pt1 | contig 20275 bp, 5 predicted proteins | sample MGYA00248626_ERZ508543 | MGnify/ENA primary metagenome ERZ508543 (study PRJEB26211, sample SAMN05518279) | marine metagenome | isolation source: Puget Sound, Washington, USA | host: Bankia setacea...
AAAAAAAAGCTGCAACAATAATGAACAAAAACCCCCGAAAATTAAAAAAAAATGGAGTTAATATTGTACATAGATCTAGCTTTCTTTATCAAAAACATATCACAATTATATAACTCTGGAACCACAGAAAAAGAGAGTTATCAGTTCATTAAATATGTATGCAGGATTTCTTAGGATAATTTTACAAGGTCTGTTTCCTGTGGCTTTGATATATATATATTGAATTGGTGCACTATACTAAAATTGTAAGCTAAAGATTAACAAGAATTTTTTTTAGTCTAAAGTGTATACATTCACGATCAGTTTATCATTTCCACAACTAAAAACTCTTTATAACAAACTGGTAAAATTGAAAGTTGCCATAAGCCTGAAACAATCAAGAATAATGTAAACATAATTAAAATAATGACGAACATATGTTGTCTTAATTTAATCTGCCATCATATTCTTTCCTTGAGGTAAGACATTGTTTTAAGATAAAACATTAAACCAACCTTACAAGGAACAGAAAAAAATGAATAAATTGGAACATATTTTAGCAAAAGAATTCAAACAACTTTGTGATATTCTATAGCACAAAATGTTTCTTGTTATGCTAATACTTTAGAGCTTGAGAATGTGTGGCTGGGGTCAAAAACAAAAAGGATACAACGGTCCCACACTACTAATTATTTCCACAGAAAAAAATATGTTAACACAGTAGAGTTCAAGTTCACAGACATGCCTCCGACCCCTTTTCATTTCCTGACTGCATCCTGCTAAGGGCTGCTGTGATATATCATTTGTACCCTAATTTCAAAACCAGAGACACTTGACATCTGCAGCACAAAGAAACTCCTTCAACCTGGAAACCCTTGACTGCCCTTTTTTTAACCATCTCTTGTATATCTAGAATTCAACAATTTAGGAAACTTGGAAACCTTAGCCTTTATACCTTTACTCTTTTCATACTCAACGTGGCATGACCCATATTTTTGCCTTTTAAAATATATCCGGAGAGAGATCTTTCTAAGTGATACCACATGTATAAACCTCTTAACGGTAGCTTTGATATACAGATACCCTTCCTTATCAAGTTTCCTCTCCCAAGATAAGAGTGCAGGATGAAAAAAGAACGATTAAAAAACATTGAAGATTTGAAAAGCTTAATAGTTTTAAGGGTCAGACAGATTTACTTGGTAGGAAGTGCTTAACTACTGTCATTAAATTGTTACCAGTGCTGCAACTTGTGTAAGATCTTGTATGTGTGTGGAAAACCCTTGAATAAGTTGAATCTCTGTTAACTTAGAAGTCTAATACTAGTTTTACAGAGAGAAAGTAGGAGAGGTAGATTTTATTTGAGAGGCATACAACTTGCTATTTGGTCAAAGCAGAATTGAAAACATGACAAACATCTAGCCAAAGGTTGTCATAATCAAGACTTAATATTGGTCTGCAGTTCAATTTCTTGCAAGTGTAACTCAGCTCCTTAACAGTTAAACTGAAATTGATGAAACTTTACACCAAGGAGGGTAATCCCAGTTTGAACTATTTAAAGGGAGATCATTAAAAGTGGCGGATCCTTTCGTGATTTGACTCAAAGCTCTAGTTTCTATAAATGTTATTGTTTGAGTATTCAACTTGCATATAGTCAGTCTCCTATAGCCTATATCCTGAAGCTAACATATTTGAGACCATCAATACGTATTACCAGTCACTAACATCTGTTTCTCAGGCTGATGCTCTAATGTTCATTCTGTCTAATTTCAGCCTCAAACATTTCTTGATTTTTTAATAAAAAGTCTCAAGGAATCAGCTAACCCTTTAAATAGATTTCTATAAAACTGTGTCAAATTTCCTTCTTATCAAGTCTCTTATATTTAAAATGGTTAGGTAATTATATATACATGTTGAAGGATGACTGTTGCCTGCTCTTCAATAGAAAGCTTTGAACTGATTCTTGAATCCTAATATTCACTCCTTATAAACACTTGAAGTTCTTTTTGCAAGGAGACTCACATTTGCCCATCCACCCCTCCATCTCACCACCAACTAAACCCTCATTAAAGAGTAGAACATAGTTTGGAAACTAATTGCATACCTCATTTTAGTGCTCTGTTTAACTAATCGGTATGCCAATGCTCAATCAGTTGCATGAGATAAAGGTGAGGTCTTGAATAAATAAATGAATGAAATACTCTGGTAGAATAATAATGCATTTACAAATTCGGTACATGTACAAACAGATATTGGGTATGGTTTCCATGCTGATACACAATTACACAAAGTCATTGGCATTTAGCACATGTTTGTAATGTGGTAGAAATGTCATAACAAGGTGATATGTGTTTATTGTTTTAAGGCCCTTTTTATGATCAATTAATTAGTACAGCATGTAAATGAATTCATCATAAACATATGTAGCCATCTTCTTAAATACAGAATTTCAGTGCTCATCTATTTATAGTACTTTAAAACAGCTAAAATGTAGATGAAACAATAATTAATGAACTGATTCTGAAATTCTGCTACATCATATACACCTATACTGTTGTCTCTGAGCTGATATGTATAATGAGTGCAAGTATTACCTAGCATACTGTTTATTTAAGTGACTTGTGCATGCTGCTATAATAATGTGCTGGTTTATGTCAGTTTAGATATCTATGTAAGATTATCTCTGGCTATCAAATAATGCCATCTAGTACTGCATGAACTGTGTTCCCATAGAGACATGTAACACCTAGCATATTGCCAACTAAAGGGATGAAAGCAAAATGAATCTTAGTGCTTTTGAATAAAGAAGCAGATAGAATGTTTTCGTTTTCACTCCCCTAACTGTCAATGAGCTGACTGTACTAACTGCTGTCCTATATGAAGTAATACATATACACATACAGATGTTGCAGTTAAATCTCAGCTACAGCCATGTTCAATTTTATATAAACCTATAGTGGAATGTACAAATATACAGTATAACCATTAAAGGATTGACATGGAACACAAACCCCATATAGTGTAGGGCAAAACACCCTTGGGTCAAAACAATCCCCCCCCCGACAAAACACAAACTACACAATTAAGACACCGGGTGGCTCCAGACAAAATACCCACAGGACAAAACAACCCCACTCATTTGTGTATGGGTGGAACCTCAATTAAACAAGCATGTCATATAATTGATATTATTAAAAATATTTGTTAGTCTAGATTTTGCTGTTCATATTTGCCTGTTGTGTATTTAAAATCAATGCAACACCTCCAATCTCCTCTACACCCTCTATAGAATATCAATATTAGCGTTTCATACTACTAATTTTATACATTTCTCAATCACCTGTCTTTTGTTACATATTGTTACAAAGACCTTTATATATTCAAACAAGGTTGTATACCAGAACTAGGTTAATGTTACAGACACTCATTAAAACCATCCAAAATAAACATTATAAAACTTTCATGAACATTTCCGCATACAGGTATAATATTCCTAGAGTTTTCAGAGTTAATTTACATCTAACTCTTGCATCATAATTTTTAACTTTCCAGTTGCAAATTTTGTATCGATGCATAACACCTAATATCTGTAACATATTTCATCCATTTTTTCTGCCATGTTTTATTCATATTTTATTACTTTAACAGGAAGAGTTTGTTATGTGCCTGTTTAACAAATTAGAGAAGATTGTTCCCAGTTTTACACCATGGCATAAAAGTTCAGCCAGGCAAATGTGGAGAATTGTTAGGTTGTCAGTGTATCACTTAAGTTAGTCTAGGTCATCTGGTCTGTACTTGATCAAAATAATCAAAAGATGGGCAAATACAGATTTCACATGTAACTAGAACCACATGTGAGTCAAATCACAAAGGATACTCCTGTCCCAGCACTATTAATTATCTCCCTTGAATTATCTCCCTTGAAATACTTTGGTGGAACAGACTATTCTCCTTCATGCATATCCTTGTTGCTAAGATCAACCCAAAGATTAACCTAAATAGAAAAAATCACACTAATTTATTGTGAATTTGAAACAATTAATTGGTGACGGTATTATAGCATGCTGCATGTGAAGATGTAACGCAACTCTTTCCAAAGTCATTTTAACCTGTTAAGTTACACAGTGCACATTCTTACACAGTAACCATCATTGTTTGGCCTGCTCAAGTTTCTCCTTTATGACCTAATTTATTTAGCATTAGTTAACAGACATCACCTGTTTATATATGGAAGTTTCAATTACTGATAATGTATAAAATTTCATTTCCTACTGTCGACCTACCCATTAAAGTTGTGATGAGTAGAAGAGTGTTTGCTATACAGTGGAAATTTAAGGAATTAATATGCTTTCTAGATGTAAACCATGAGCTACAGTTTACCATGCATGAATCAAATAAAGAAGGCCATTTCTACCACACTCATTAAATGCAATATCGCGATTACGATTTGCGACCATTAAATACCATTTATACCACAGTGTTTAAACAAATATAGCAGAGTTTATAAACAAGTGGCTGAGAAAAGGCAGTGCAGTAGAATTAAAAGGGTAAACAGTCATGCAACAGCTTAAATGATTTCTTATAAAACTGTATATACCATATTGTAAATATCAAAATCACTAGAGAGTTAACCCTATAATATTAGTTCTATTGTTTCACTTTCAGTCAACACACATACAATGGAACTGTGTCATCAATCTCTCCATAAAATGCACTGAATAGCCAAGATATATTGCTTAATTTCATATTTTGAATGTTATCATCGTTGCCGACGATGAAATATATATTCAAGTGAAGTGTTTTGCTATTCCGGCAAGTGATATAAAACTAACTAATATCAGATATGCCTGAGGACTGCAAAAGATTTCTTTACAATTACATTTATCTAGATCAAAGACAAACCATCAGTCTAGTTGGCCTAGATATGTGCTATTACTATTGATTGCACTGTGGACATTATATTAACACTACTACATGTAAAGAATCAGTCATCACAATGAAGTAAATGAAGTTAGATATGGCAATCAGTCTAACGCACAGCTATTCATTCCTCATCCATTTAACTACAAGCTGTTCCCCTCTGTCATTACTATTTAAAAGGGCTGATTGAAAGCAAGTGTCTGTTTCATTAAATACCTGCTGTTTTCCTGGAAAAATGAATCAAAACGAGTAAACAGCAGGGAATATGACATGTTCAATCAAAATAAACCCCAAGGATTGTTGGACAGGTACCAACAGATTAATCAAGAACTTTAATATGCCTTATTCAATTTGTCAAACTGCGACCTTGAAGACAGATGAAGTATCTTAAATTAACATGATGGCCAACTATACAATTTTGTTTTGTTTTTGTTTCGTTTCAACAATATTTAAGGGAGCTTATTTCAATCTTCTATAAGGCCCTCAAAGATGGTATTATTGCTATTAGCTATTTCAGAAAGAGCCAGTGTTTCCCTTAACATGTTGAGTGCTAAACAAGGGAACCACTGGCACCAGTTTTTAACGTCTTTGGTATGACGCGGTCTTATTTGTCTGGGATTGAACCCGGGACCTTGTGCACTCAAAGCCAGCACTCTACCACTGTAGCCTATCAAGGTTTACAACATAGTTTGATCCAGGATAGGTGAGTCGCTTCTTTCTAGACTAAAATAGTACTGATTGAGGGTTGAAAGCAACAGGGTTCAAAATGCTATTGAATAAAACAATAGATAATACCTGCATTCAAATCTAAATAATTTTCAAGGTAATATAACCATAACAACTATCTTTATAATATATCAGTGTAATATAACTCGAGCTGGAACATGCAAGCAAACTGTGGAAAGCATGTCCAGGAGCAGATTGTGCACTTAAATAGTCATGTTATAAAAACAATCTTACCCTCGCTGTCATTTAAATATACAGTAAACGTTTCTGAAACTTAATTGGTCTGGAAACGCTATAAGTTGAGATCTCTACAAAGGCATACTTATTGTCATGTTCTTTACTTGTTTCATAAACTTTTATATTAAATGACAGTTCATGCATATAAGATCCCAAATATAGCCCGAAACCTCAACAACATATTGCTTTAAGGATTTCCATGTTGTTGAAACAGATTTAGAATTTGTTTACATGTAACTTGAATCAAATACCAATAAACAACAGTATCTTTATTTAAAAACAAACATGATTGTTGTTTAGAGCAGTCATCTTGATCAATACAACATCTAAAACCAGCTGAGAATTGATTCTGTATAAGAAAAAACACACAATTAATACTGTAATTAATAGGAGACAATTTTATCAATAATCCTAGGTGTGTTTTTTGTTATTTAGAAAGTATGATATTCTATTCTACCATTGGTGATTGTATCATAACCTTGGTGCGATATTAATCCTTTGAAACTTTGATGAAACATTAATACATCTATGTGTCTCTATCTTCGTGAAAAGCATAGAAAGCTTCTTTCACCTTCAATCAGCTTACTTACAATTTCGAAAAAAGAAGTCTGTAAAGATCAAATTGTTAGGAACTACAGGACCTTATAGGGAAAACGAAGGACCGGTACTCTTTTGTTTCTCAGGGACCTCACATTATAAGACACACAATAAAGAGTAGGTGTCCAAAATATTATCTAACACTGCCACTGGATTGTTCAATAACCTTTCAATTTAGTGTCTACATATTCCTGCAGCATTGTGCTTGTTAAATTGTGCTATGTACAATGATAAACTGTATAATTATGTTCAAGATATTTATATCTGAATAAACTGCTCATATTCTATGTTATATTATTCAGAGAAAATGATTCATGTTGAGGGATGAATATGAGAGGATTCTTAGATCTGCTTCTTTGCTCAATAACTCCTTTTTCTTTTTATCCAATCAATGTAACTATAAATAGGACTGCTTCAACTCTTGTCAATAAAGATTTCATGAATTCAAAATGCATGGTTTCCTGTATAGATTAGAGAAAAAAAGTTGGTAGGAACTAATTATCAGACTTCTAAGTAAATAACTGAATACAAGAATGTATATTAGATAAGGTATTGAGATGGTGAAATACTATGTCTGTTAATCGTTTATCTTATTACTGAATTTCAAAGGGATGATATGAGCTTACAATGAGTCCAGATTATTTAATATACCTTTAAGTATTATAATCATAGTGTAGTATATTTCAATAGTAGTTTATCAATTAAGGAAAATGAACTAAGGTAGCTGAACCACTGTTAATGTAAGAGTGATTAACATCTTTATCAAGGGTGGTAGCTGGTCAATATTGTTATGCTAAAACTAAGTTATGACCACAGCAAAATAGGGCTTTAAACTCGATAAAAACTGTATACATACCAAATGAAAATGACTACTGCAAAAACACACTATAGACTCAACAAAATGTACATATATATTATACCAAATGGGCAATAACTTTAATTTGTACAGAATGGGGGTCATGCAACTAAACGTTTATGAACAATTAAACATGTTTACCTAATACTGGGCAGGGTATCAGTCTGTACTCTTCTATGATTGATCTCTATAATCTCATCATGGAGCTGTAATCTTCCATCTTTGTCCACAATACTGCCTTTCTCAATATCTAGCACTTTAATGGGGGATATAGTTTGATAGGCCATCTCATCCATAGAACAGTTCAAGTCTACAGTTTGTGATAGTGGGCTGACAATTGTATCACTATAACAGCTGCTGGCGTTTGTTGCTCCTACAGCTAATCCGAAATTATCTTTATTTTTTAAGTCAAATAAATACTCTAATATAAAAACGTGGTCTTTTCGAGGTGGTTTCATTGGGGGTGATCGGACTTCCATATGTCTTGCATCATCATAAGCGTTACTGGTAGATTTCACTAAAATGTTTTCTTTCGCCTCGATGTCCATGTGGCTGATACCGTTAACGCCTTCATCGTAGTCAAACGAAGCGTCATTCTGCGACTTGCTACGGCTGTACTTGCCCTTTGTACCGTTCTTCCCACAACTCCCTTTGCGTCCAAATTTCCAAGACTTGTGACTATGACCAGGCAGAATCTTCATCTTGTTGAAATATGATTTTAATGTATCCATTTTGAGAATAACAAGTAACACAATAACACTACGAAAAATAACACCCTATCTACAAAGAACCCTATATCCCCAAAATTCTCTCTAATCTAAAGTGCGAAAAAACACTTCTGTGTCAGTGAATACTTCTCATGTGAATTTTGCCTGCATATTATATAAGCACAAAGTCAGTATACATCCTGGATATGAATGAATCTGGTGTTCTCATCGAATCTAGCACACATCTAACAACCTGTTACCGTTCCACATCTGCATGTATTTAATAGCTCCCCCCTACAAAACTTATGTACTCACTGCCTGGTTAGCGCTTTCAGATTGGCGAGAAATCAACAGCAAATAGGCCATGTCATACAGTATAGTCCTTATATCCGAACTTTTATTACCTCTTTTACTGTACTGCCAATTTACCGGACAAATTAGTGTTGGAAGATAGCATCAGTTAAACACCACGGTAAACAATAGAGCTGGTAAGAGCAATATAGCCTGTGTACATAGTAGTGTGAACGTGTTAGTCCTGTCACTAGTGTTGTATTCTAGTTGCCATTTATTTATAATATCCATCACCTCACCCTGACATTTATCTCTCGCCGTTTAGATAGATCTACACAAAAATACACACAGAACACAACTGTTTCACTATTTGGCCAGTTGGTATAAAGAGCAGAGCAGTAAAACAAACAAACAGTTTAAAACAACCAGAATGAAACACGCTGTCAAAAAGTCAACAAGACACTCACGCTACCTTGTACACAGCTGTACCCCTCTGGCAACCTAATATTTCAAACTTACTTCCCTAAATTAGTTGTTAATCCAACACGTTTTCACCTAGTTATATCCAGATTAAGTGGTAGAGTATTGGTTTCTGTTTACATACTTCTTCATTCAGCAGCTGCGACCGCGTTTCTCAAGCGTTTAACCATCCCAACATCCTACGTTACGACTGCAGCAGCAACAGGCACGTGGCCGTGACGGGGATTTGGCGGGAAAAGGCACGAGCGCGTAGCCATAGGCTGAGTAGGCATGTGTTCTGCATGTAAATGAGAGAAAAAAACATATAGACTAAACAGCCTTAGGTCGAAGATTAACATATTTTTCTAGGCCACCTAAAACTCGTATTTTGTCTAAGCTATATGTAGAGTATCCAAAGAACTGATTTATAATACATTAGGTATCCAATTGATCGCATGGCAGGTCGCCTTCTAGCTTATGATCGGTATAGTGTCCCGAGCTTCAATGGTGTAACTATAGTGTGACATTAATTTCGTATCATTAGGTCACATAGATCCACCGTTATCATGTAACGTCCATGGATGCATGATCATGCATGGTTCCAGCATCTTCTTCGCATAATTAGACAGACCAATTAAAACACCAACTGACAAAATTGTTCAACAAACTTTATAAGTCCAATATCAGTTTGTTTTACTGAGTATTTTCAATAACACTTCAGTTTTATATAGCCATCGGCTAAATGCATACCATGGCATTGTACATGAACGGTAAACACTATTGACGAAGAGAAGTAATCCAGTCTGTGTGGGGGCATGCTTTACACGAGTTGCCTCCCATGTACGTGCGTTTAGTGATCTATTTTTGCAGCGGTCGTGTTACACCGTGAACCATACCAGGTAATGTAAAAAGCATTTCACCATCTACTTGTTTGTCCATGGGTATCTGTTTTGTTAAACAGATGAGTTGAGTGTCAGTCGTAATAATTCAAAACAAAAGGGACACAAACCAAACACAAATAACCAAGCTCTTTACCAGGAGTTAATAAACGTGTTTGTCTAGTTGTTCCCTGTATAGTTAAATGTGAGAGCATGTTGTTGTTAAAAGTGATTTATTTCCTACTAGCAAAGACAAAAACATCAATTTATATTTAGAATGTTTATTTTTGATACCTTTATGTGATTCTCGTAATATTGTGATAACAAAATGGCATATTGGCAAGCAATTAGAATAGGAAAACACAACTATTTTTGGCAGCTAATTCTAAATCAAATAAATAAGGAAAGTAAGTCTTAAAATATAATAAATTAACTACAAATACTACTTCCTTTGAACTTGACATAATTTACTTAAAACTCTATCAACAGAAGAAAGCACATATACAAAGTACTCCTAAATCCTTTTGAACTGAATCCATTGTGTCACTTACACAAACAAGCACCAAACAGACTGGACATGTGTTTGGTATTCAATCTATCTACTGCGAAAAGTAAACCTTTGATTTATGACTCAAAACTGTCAAATGGAATCCTGAATGCTCTTGGGTGGAAATAACATTTACTGTGTCAAATGCTTTACATCCACTAATTATTAATCAAATCCTGGCCTATCAAACCAGTACTAAGACTTTATTTGTAAATACAGAACAGAACAGAACTTACATTTTTTTAGACATTCAGCATACATAGCTCATAGTCCTAACACAAATACTGCATGAAAAATTATTAGGTAGTATTAAATACATAATTATTTACATACATGTAACTCAACTTTTCCTACAAAATCAGAGGGGCAACTTCAAAAAAGCAACAAATACACAGAACCAAAAATTTAAAGCAAAAACTGACAGATAAGCAGCATATAAATTGGTTCTGTATCGTCAATGTCGTATGGATTTCTTGTTTGAATAAAAGTTCTAAAAACAGAAATGGCAGTAAAAAAGTATAAAGTATTGCACAAAGAGTGATACAAAACCAAACATTTTTATCATAGTTCCCTTACCACCTATACAAAGCATAATATATACTGATATATTGTAGAACCACAATCCATAGCTTTAATCTAATAAGGAATAGACACATTGTACATTCAATGAATAATATAAAACAAATTGTACTTTGTGAGATAGGTTAACAACAATCATCAATTTTAGTATATACTTATTTATTTCAGATTGATTGTGAAGCAAGCAATTTTAGCCTATGAAAATCTGTTCCCGGAACCACCCAGGTATAATTTCTTGCTCAACAGGAGCTTTTGATGGGGCTCAAACTCTGAGTAACTATTAGTCAGACACTCTGCCCACTGCGCCACTTAGTTTTAAATACCGTAAACCATGTTTCATGAGCAATTTCAAAAATAAACTAGCCTATAAAAAATATTCTTTTCTGTTCTTTTAAAAAGGGGAACCATTCAAGTTCATGCCAAAGAAAAGTGATTCTGCAATAATTACAATGTACATGTATATACTTTTGGACAGACTACTTTTATCTACCCACAAATGTTGAATACTATGAGATGTATCTGAAAGCAAGACTTCTGATAAGTAGAAGTTATGATATCTGTTGTTTTTATAAACAATACAAGTATAGAAAAATAAAAAAACTGATATAAACATTTACTTTTTGAAACACTTATATCAGGAAAAGTATCAATGTAAGTATGTACATGTATAGGTGACTTATAGGCCGGCCCATTTGGTGGGATGTATTATTGTCGTTACTTGTATTTATTGTTATGCTCAATTGTTTTGTATTATTCACAGGTCATGTTATGAAACTATGTACTTACATAGCATGGTTACTTATTTACTTACTATTGAATACATTACACAGACAAGAACAAGTTAACTGTAAAATAAATTAGTATTAATAAGTTAGTCTAGCAAGTTAATACAAGATAGCATACATCTCACGTCCAGTCTGAACATATGTAACACCTATATACATGTATAACACCTATATATAACACCTATATATAACACCTATATGTAACACCTATATGTAACACCTATATATAACACCTATATATAACACCTATATATAACACCTATATATAACACCTATATTGTAACACCTATATTGTAACTCAGTACATGTAGTCCATGTAATGCATTCAAGAGTGTCGGGTCTATGTAAGCACGCTATAGCAAACAACAGATATTATACTACATTTTTGGAAGACACTTGCATATCTTTTCTATAGTTTCAAGACATTTCAAACATCATTCACATTGTTTTAATATAAAATATCGTAGTCCATACTTGTTGCCAACTTGTCAGTACGATATATGACAACGTCAAAATTACAAACCTTATTAGAAATACATCAACCTTTATATCACTTAAATGTTAAAAAAACAAACTTTTGGATAAAAAGGATGACTACTGCATTAAAAGAATAAAAATAAAAAATATATCAAATGAAAGTAAAACTTGATTTGTGTCAGTTTTACATCACTCTATATGCCAATGTATCACATGACTATCCTGGGTATAAATACACACTTAAAACAAAAGAATTAATTGATTTGATCACTGTCGAAATATTAATATAAAAGATTATTTTTTCCTAAAGGTAAAGTTTAAGGCTTCAAAGTGTAAGTCAGTGTCAAAGTTACACAGGTTAAATGAAATGTCAAGGTCAAAGTAAAGGTTTAGGTCAAAGCTACATGAAGGGTTTTTGTTTGGATGACAATGACAAGGCTATGACAATAACACGACCTTGACCTTGAAACAGCCAAGGTTAATGTAGTACAAAAATATAGCAACTAAAGTAGAGTTAATATTATCTATGGTATAAATATATGGCTATTATGACAAGTACAGCTGCTAAGAGAAAGAACATGTTTATCACTGTATGGAACACGAAATACGTCATCAATGTGGACATCAACATGGCACCAGAAATAATGAAGAGTCTAGTCAAGTTACTGCCATGTTTCATCACAACGGACATGATTAAACCATTGAATGCCTGCAAATAGAACCCCAAAGAAAACATGTCATGGGGTCTGGTTGTGGTTTATACAGTTTTTGTCAAACGGTGTGTAGACTTGGTTTATAACAGTTAGACATGTAAATAAAACAACATCATAATACATCACTCTAAAATCCAATCTGTTGCTAGTTTCCATTGTTTTATAACCATCACAAATAGTATATACAAATATACTACAGATGCGTGCAGTACATATACTTGTAGTAGATAGTAAAATGACATTTTTTTTAGATTTGCTATTTCTTTGTTTATTAACATGTGATATATAGAGTTTTACATGTGTTGTCATTACAACAAAACTTTATCAAATCATCCAAAAATATGTTATTGAGCTTGTCAATGGTTTTCTTAACAAGGCAGTCCAAAGGACGCTATATCCCTTGCCGTTGTTTTTTAGAATATTTTGTTTTTCTCTCAACCTGACTGGTACGTTGAACCTGACCAAAATTGTACGCTACCACTGGTCAAGAATGGGAAAGTAGGAAATACAAGTTCTTTGATCTTGTGTGACCTTGACCTTTGAGGTATGCATCCGGGTCAAGGTCACTGCACATCGTCTCAATGAGGACAACATTTGAACCATGTTAGATGGTAATCCATCAATACATACGTAAATTATAGCATGGACACGAAATGTTACGGACAGACAGACAGACATACAAACAGACAGACTGACAAAGTGCATTCCTATAATCCCCTCCCCACTCTGTGCAGGGGAATTAATAAGCATAGTCTTGGACTTGTTGTATATGAAAAGACAAATCCACATTGTTGTCAATTGTTCATCAATCTTTAGCAAGATATTCACTTTACTTTTTGTAGATGTAAATCCTGTTTTAGGGAGAAACCTACTGATCACGAGGCTTTAGTTTAAGTCATTTAAACCCAACATAAAATAATGGTTTAGGAAAACAGTTTTGTGAAGAGAAATTATGAGATCACATGAGGTGTGGTTAAGAGTGGTTTTACTTTGTGTAAATACCCACCTGAGAAATGACAATCATCCATGTGTAGCTAGAGAAACCTGTGAGGAAACTTGTGTACTCCCCTTCTCCAGTGTGATGACTCTGCCACAGAAATGTTCCAAAGTTAAACACCAGTCCATGGGAATACAACATCAGGTTTTGTACATGGAGGGATATCTGTAACACAAAAATTATCTCCATAAACTGAAAACTGAAATGTATTACATGTACCTCAAACTCTAAAACTACAAACAACCAAAGTCATTTTATAGAAGACATATTAACTTTGCACTGACAAGAAAGTGTTGAATTGTGTTTCTTCCATATCCGACGATTAGAACCCTTATAGAATTTCAAGCATTGACAAACCTTACTATGCAGTCAGATGTGACTGTGAAAAACTACAGCTTACATACCTGGTGCTAACAACTTAAAAGATTTTTAATATCATAATGATTTAGAATTCTTAGTTATACTGAAACATTACTTGAAAACAACAGTATCTATGGGAATAAAAGTCTTGTTATTTTTATATAAGCCACAGTATCTGCAGTAGGCTATTGAATGTAGACACAACAGCCTGATTTTAAACCACATATATGGTTGCAAATATGAACATTATATGATGGTTTACCTTCATTCTACTGTGTTGAAGTTTTTACATGTCATTGTCTAAGGTTTACAAGCTATGATTCAGAGTTTTATTTATGTACAATGTAACATCATTTTACTTTTCAAGTTCCAAATTTTACTTTTCTAGTTCCAAATTTTACTTTTCTAGTTCCAAATTATGATATGACGTCAAATATAAAACAAAGTTATCATGTGAGTACTAGGGCCATCACGTTTACAGTTTTTTGTAAACTTGTACACAATTAGAGCTAACCTAAATGATACCATCTGCACGTAACTGGCATGTCAATAAGCCAAATAACAATGTTAAAGTGCCGAAACAGCATTAATTGTTGTGCGTGATTGGGGCCATGATACCATCAACTTACTGTGTGTCTATCTGGTGATAATTTCATAAAAAAATAATATATGGGACATGTTACTAATTAAGTCACGTACATAATTTATTATATTAAAATTTATTCAATTTGACCAACACAAATGTTATACTATCTCTTCACTAGTCTAGTCCTTTAACACGTGCTTATCACTTCAAGTGTCAATGACCTCATTTGACAGTGTTGGTGCAGCCGCTTTGGCGTTTGGGATTATTTATCACATGTTTTTGCGACAACGCTTTGTTCATCGAAAGCTTTATGGTAACAAGTTAAGAAAAATATCAACTTCTCATTTTGATGGCTACACAGTCGTTATAATAGTAATATCCAAAGTTTTCAAGTGTGTGTAATGATGTCAGTGATAATCTCGATCTGTTTAACAACATGCATTTTGGGCGAATAAATAAAAATAATGCGTTGGTAAACAAATCTGTAGCCGAATGGTCGCCATAAGCCATCCTTTTTTCAATCAATGATCATTCGTGTGCTTACAATGTATGATTTATTTAAAATATTAAACCATGTCCTACTTGATTATGTAACTTTTATTAACGGAAATCTAAGTAGCTGTGTGCTTACGTCATTATACTTCATGTATTAAAATAGATCGAGTACACGGATATTAATTTAGTAAACGTTTATTGGTACTAATCAAAACGGTTCCGTGATGGCCCTAGTGAGTGCTTACAATTTACTGTTTAGTTACTTCTAATTCAGTACTTACAGAGAAGTTTCTTTTGAGGATGTATTCAGTATACACAGCAGCGAGACCTGATATAGCACAGTACATAATTATCAACACTAGGCCTGTAAATGTGATAAAAATCTTCTGTTTATCACTGGATGGAGGACCTGACTCAAAACCACCAACGCTGAAAACATACATAAAAAATCTCTCAACATATCTATATGCTCTTGGTTTGTTTACCTGAACTATTGCTTTTACAGTAGTAAGTACATGTATGTGTATATTATAGTTTTACTGTATGTGTATAATATTAAATTGAACAGTTTTGTATATTTCTCCTTGCTATATTCAGCTATAAATAACTAATTAGGTTTACATTAAATTTGTTTAATATCTTATGTTATCTCTCAACATGGACATTTTTTCAATCTACAATAAAAGGATGGTTAACTAAACACAATTTTTTTAAATTTCAATGTTTTCAGAATAAGTTTGTTATCGTATGTTATGGCTTATTGCTTTCCTGCCAGACTTTCCAGTAAGTGTCACTGCTCACTAAACATAGAGAGGTGGGGCTCAGTAGTGTGACTTAACAGCTGACCACACTAACATCATTGAGCATCAAACTAAAAACTATGAGAATTACTTATTTAAGATGTCACTATAGTTACCTGTCAAACAGCCCAGCCACCATCAACAGAGCTACAGATGTCCATTGGGAGGCAGTTATATTCCTGCAAGAAAGACAATTCAAAGGTCAAAAGGCTCACCAGGTTCTTAAATAATATGCTTACATTTTATTTAATGAATTTAAACTGAATCAGATCTGACCTTTGTAAATAGCAACAGTTGTTCACTGTTATAAACAATTAAAACATCTTGAAAATTGCTTCAGCTTTCGATTTTATCTACTGCTCATATGCGGAACAAATCTTACCTTTTGATTATGACTTTATACAGAATGGCAGTGAAAGCTATTTTCATGTTACATAGCACCTGAAATGGCAAAAAATATCATGCTCCTAAATTCTAATACAATTGTATATTGAGTGACCTGGTTTTTGACTTGTACAACTCATAATCGAAATGGTCTCAACATGTTGATCAGAAACACTCTGCTATAATTGGAAGGGTCATAACTTACTGGAGGAAGAGCAATTACTCTGTAAATCATAAACAAGACTGCTATAACATTGTGGTGGCTAATGTTACCAAGGTGTAATACAGCAATTGTTGAAATCAAATGGCTATAACATACGTTGTGGTGTAATGTAAAACTTCTCTGTATAATTAGTGTAAGAGATTTGTTAGGACCTAAGTTCTTGATGATATCTTCAACCTGTAGAATGTTGAAGTTGTTAGTTTACCTGATAAGTGGTAGGGTCCATATATAGCTGCATCACCAGTGCTATATTGTTGTTAACAGTGTACAATAGTGCTGGAATGGCATAGGACAGGGCATATAACCATGGTACATATGGTATGGCATAGTTACGCTTCTTGAGCTCAGGTATGTACAAGATGGCAGACGTGATAAACTGAAACAACAAGATGAACCACGTTGTAGTTTTTGTACATTATTTTTAAATCCTATAACTGTTCACAGAGGCAACATTTCAATGTTTTCTCTCCAGGTTAGTTCATTTATCTGAAGACTGAATATCAATTAATTTAGTTTTACTCATTTTGATTAGTTTATTGTTGAAAAGAAACCGAAGAGACTATGTCTGGAAGGGGGTTATTTACCTTGACCAGCTCAATAAGTACAACCACAGCTGCCGTGTTGTAAGGAAGTCTACCATTCTCCTCACTTAGGTTCACAAAGATGGAATAAGAGCCGTAGATCACCACTCTGAACAACAAAACATACTAACTAGATAACAATAGTGTTTGATTAACTACAAATAAAAACAAAATAGTCACATCAATAATAGCCTCAGTTTCGCTGTGAATTATGTATGTTGTTGTTGTTTTCTGTTCTTTTAAACATGAAGAAAATATTTGTTTCCATATGTCAGCCTTGTACCTTAACCAAACACCACTTACTCAAGAATAAGCATACAAGTCCATAGTGCATTTGTGACTGTGGAGAATTTCTGCTGGTTAACATGTGTTGGTAATTGACCTCCATTGGCTGACTTTAGCACCATCACACACGCCTGTAAATGATAGTTAAGTCAGTTAAATCTCAAACCATCTTTAAATATTGTAGATACATAAAAACTTGAACATAAAGTTCAGCATTACTGAGTAACATCTCATATACAAAGCCTTGTACTTATTCAACATTTACACTCAATTAAAACTGGTTTAAATGAAGTGTGCATGGGCTGTTTCAAACAGCAACAGCATGTTCATGTGAAATTTGATAATGATGCCATATGTATAATGTTACTTCACATTCCAGTTAATAAATCCGTGTGATCTTGTAGCACAAACGTGACCATTTGACTTACCTTACACAAAAAGGAAGTTCTACCTCCTCAACAAATGCTGCAGTCAACCTTTGTCCATAGTCATCTTATTATCAAATACAAACATTAATTAGATAAATTTCTGAATCTGAAAGTATATTTATACATATACATATTAAATATGAAAATTAATGTTACTGAGTTTTTAACCACATAAAACTTTAAAATCTTACATCCCTTACAGGTCATTCTCACTTTGCCATTTTCACCCTTTATATGTTTGTTTCTTCTTAACAATAGCCCAACTTTATGTTGAAATATGAATGATTGTAGCAAGATCTAATGTGTTTAATCTGACGAGTACATTGTATACAAAAAACTATATAAGATGACATGTTAATCTGTTGATCACATCTTTTAGGTTCACTGGCTTCATCAACTTTACTGATGCAAACTGGCCCATATGTATGCTGTACTGTACATTTGTATTAAAAATGACTCAAGGGCAAACACAAACTGATTAAATTAGGCTAAGAAAAATTACAGAGTTTTTCTTTTTGGAATTAGATTATTCATATAAATGATATACATCTGGGTTCGGGTGGGGCAAAAGTAATGGAAAAGCATTTATAATTACTGTTGGAATACTAGATGTTTTCAGAACATCTGATAGTATTACGGGCACATCTAAAACTACTTGTACGAGTGACTGACACTACCGTCCCTTCATGAATATTGATAGTGGATATTTGGTCTTATACTTATGAAATAGGCGTTTTACTACATGTATGGCATTTAGCAATCTACTGAAACAGAGTGATATTTTCAAATCTATTTATCAATCTAAAATCACACAGAATGTTGTCTTTACACCGGAAAGGCACAATACTATTGGCGTTCACTTATTTTGACAGATATTACATCGCGAAAACATGTGACATGCCAACTTGACTGATCTACAATACCTTTGGAAGATGTGCAACCTTTTTGTGAAATATATTTAACTCATTTTCATATCACCCCGTTTTTTGGAATCACTTAATGATCAACTATATGAAATAATCAATATTTTGAGAAAACATTAATCAATACAGATCCGGAAATTGGTGATATATTGGTTCCCGCACGTGCTCAATAAGTATTAACAAGCAGGGCACCAGTTGCCAAAAGTTGCTTGGCTCCCTGTAAACAATATGGCGGACACGATTAATTAGGAAATACCTGTCCGGCTAATTAAGGTAACATAAAGAGGAAAACAGGTGTAACGTATTAGATTGAGCATCAGTAACAGTTTGCTTAACCGCCTTACAAGTATATGTAGGATGAGTGAGAGTTATGATTTGTTCTGTGTTGACTACCTACATGTACACTTGACTTGACAAACGTCCTACGGCTAAAACTGTCAAAACAGTGGGGTTTTCATTCAATATCTCGCATTTGTGTTAATTCCTCGATGTAGAAAATGCGAGGTACTTAATTTTAAACATGTAACCCATGTATAGGCGCATTTAAGAAATCATTCAATAACTATCAGAAATAAATATCATGTTAAGCCAAATATAGAATTGGTTTCCTTGTGGTTTGAATAGGCTTATTCACACTGTTTCATACATTATTCACTTTTGTATTTAAAATTGCCAGACCATTTTCCAATTCCGTTGCATATGAAATGAAAATCAACCACTTTACCTAATCTCAAGTGTGTGTGTTTAACTACTGGCAGAAATGTTTGTTTAAATGTGTATAACTGATATCGTTCAGTCATTCTGCAGATTGTAAGTGTAGTTCAATCAAATGAGATGTTGCCATATACTGATTTGGAAGATGCATTTGGTTAATTTTGTTTCAGTTTGTATTATATAGTTTACATTGAAAAGAGTTTTGCAGGGGTTTGTTTGTATTTTTTGTTTGTTTCTTTTTTACACCTTATGAACATAATTTGAAGTGAAAAACCTTGCATTATAAGACATCAAACACTACTCAAATGCCATGTTTTCTCTAAAGAACGAAGTGTTAATGTATAACTGTGCCAAAGATTATCTCACAATAGCTTGTTTTCTGTTCACAGTTTTATTATTTTGGGTAATCAACTTCTATTTTGTCTTTTTCGTCTAACATGAATTTTAAAACATGTGAAATCCCTATTAGCGGTATTAAATTTTACAACAGGAAAAAAGAAGAAATCATTTCATATTCAACATGTTAAGATCAAATTACATTTAATCCAAATTAAATACATGATTACATCTCATTGCAGTTATTTCATCACCATTAAATGCTGTGAAATGTTTTCCATTCCCAAATTGGTATTTGATCTTACTGATCTGTACTCAAATACTTTTTAATTTATTATGAAAACATGTTTGGTAATGAGTTACTTGATGTTTTAGTTTAACAGATGATGATATTTTCTGTAAATATTATACCCAT
>ENA-OREC01000147-OREC01000147.1-marine-metagenome-genome-assembly--contig:-NODE-147-length-20222-cov-13.695408_pt1 | contig 20222 bp, 12 predicted proteins | sample MGYA00248626_ERZ508543 | MGnify/ENA primary metagenome ERZ508543 (study PRJEB26211, sample SAMN05518279) | marine metagenome | isolation source: Puget Sound, Washington, USA | host: Bankia setacea...
CGTATAGAAGATGGGCACATTATGTAAGAGGTTTCGGTGAACTCGTATAGAAGATGGGCACATTATGTAAGAGGTTTCGGTGAACTCGTATAGAAGATGGGCACATTATGTAAGAGGTTTCGGTGAACTCGTATAGAAGATGGGCACATTATGTAAGAGGTTTCGGTGAACTCGTATAGAAGATGGACACATTATGTAAGAGGTTTGGGTGAACTCGTATAGAAGATGGACACAATATGTAAGAGGTTTGGGTGAACTCGTATAGAAGATGGGCACATTATGTAAGAGGTTTCGGTGAACTATGTGATATGTCACTTATACTGACGACACATATAACGCTATTTGTAATTCCAGAACTCAGGAATTAATCAGTGTACAACAGCACTACTGTAGCGGCACTATGATGTGTCAAATCAGTGTTTATTTTTTCTGGGATATTACGTACGTTGAGTCCAAACGCCAACGTAACGTTAGTATAACACGTACTTAGATTATCTTCACTAAATTTCTGGTGGTACATGTTTATTTGTTTGTATACGTATTGATGAGTGTATTACAAACAGTCAACCAATTCAACAGTGCTAGTGTTCTAATCCGTCGTGGTGATCGAATGGTTTGTGTCATCATTTGACATTCGTGTATTTAGTGGAAGTGAATCTCATTTACATATAAGAAACATTACTCTCCGACTGATAACACACACACTTGGTTTATCAGAAATGATGTTTCCTATCTCCTGTAGCGAGTCTGATATCAACGTTAAGTACCTTTATTCATCGAGTTAGCTTGCTGTAATAATCCAAGGCCTGGTGTAGTCGTTAAATAATCTAGGGATGGCTTACTTTTATGCCGGCACTGAATGCTTCGATGAGCTTTACTTTATCAAACGTATTGAACAATGGACTCAATAGAGTTTGTAAAAATGTTTTCGATAATGGTAAGTACTTTTGAGACTGACGATTTTTGTTGAGGATAAAGACTTGTTCCCTAAATTGAATAGCGCTTATTCAAGAAGCTAGCACTGCCCTGCGTAGCTGTGTGTATTCTTTCTCTGGTCAATCAATAGTCACAGAATGTCACACCACACATCTGAACGGGTCATGATTGTTGATGAACCGGAGAGCAATCAAAGGAAAAAGGCCTTCTTAACGTTCTATCCAATTTGGGAAAGAGCAAAACAATGTATGCATAAAGTGTGTTCGAGTTCAGAAAGAATCAGTGAATAAGTTTGTAGAAAAGGAGAGCAACACAATCTGTAAGTTCTGTGTTTGTACCGTTTGTCTGTAATACAGCAGTTAGTATATATAGCGTATTGGCGGACACAGGCCCTCCGTGTTCGGCTTATTACATGTTTTCAGGCAAGAAACGTACCCATTATAGTTGTATATCACCACTGACAACATATATCTCAAAGCGTAACCTATTAAATAATGATATATAGATTGCAACCATCACTTATATCAGTTGTTGTTAATAAGTGGCGAACAGAGTTGCGTTATCAAAAATACGTGTCACAATCTCCCTAACGGTGTCAACAACATACGAAACTATGTCTGGATTAGCAAAAGAGGTAAGTTAATGGCGTTGATACAAACATTGAACATTTTCGACATAATGCGGATTGTTTAAATTATACAAACGATACTGGGTACCAATGGCGTATACACAGAATCGTGACCTATCTTAGAGCTCAGTCATGCTTGCAAAACACATGCATATAACATTGACGTACATGTTAACATTCAGGACATACTTGAAAAGCAACTCGATGAGTGTTACCTTGTAGTGTGTGTAACATAAATCAAAACTTATATATAATATAATGTCGGAATTATTTATTTCGCAAATGGTGTTCATTGCTTTGTTCATGTTACGCACCACTTTCATGAGTGTCGTCTTGTGATATATAAACCAATATGATTCACAAATAGTGTGCATGCAGTGTATTTAATATTTCTATATTCTGACTGCATGGATACACATAAGCTGTACTGCAATACACACTGTAACACACTGTAACACACTGTAACACACTGTAATTGTGTATGTATTGACTACTTAATGCGCCAACGATAGTTAACATCGTTAAAGAATTAAATGTCAAAACGTTGATTGCACGTGCATAAAACAGCTTGTGAGTCGTGACACATTTCTGTTATAGAAAGCGCATTGTGTTATGCATGTGTAATATCAATTTAAGCTATTCAAGTATTCAAGGTTTAACAAACATACGGTTAAATCAATCACCTTTCATAATACATATGATTGTAAACAATGACAGAGTATGCATGTATTGTAAATTAGATCATAGTGGCTTTAAATATTACACTGTATGACGCCTACGGTTTGTTAACACACCATTCTTATGTGTTTCTTATGTTAGCAGATATAGATGTTAACGAGTGTTAGATTAATACAGCAGTGTTTCCTACGAATAGTTTAAGCATGTATCATGTATCTCAGGAAGCACATGTTTCAACCATGTTTTCCAATGATATGCATCGCAACATACCTAGTGCTTTCTCAACTTGGCATTGTCTCATATATCTGTGTTTGATATGTACATGTAATGTATCCAGTTAGAAATAGTTAGGACGACACTAAATCAGATTTATATCAACATAAAAAGACACACGTATAAATTACATTAATTATTTCATTTGTACACACACGCTTTGAACATGCAATACATAATACGATGTTGTTTAATTTAGTACGTTTAACACTCGAATTATACAATTAACCTTTGGTTATCAACGTGCAAATAATTAGATAGTTTGACCATTAATTAACTGACATTTGGGAGTATTAGAGGAACAACTAAATCAAATAACCAACATAGAAGGTACTAATCCAAGCACCTCATTTAGATCCAGTGATCACACCTACTGAGTGTATAACTCATACTTATAGGGTTATACAAAGGCCAAAACAGAACATATTTCGTCTTAAAGATATAATTAATTTATTAATAATGTTACATTTGTCACGAAGGTTGCGATTATAACTGAACTTACGTGAATCATAATTAAAGGGAGATAATAAGGTAATAATGATTAATATGTACTATCGAACTCAATATGGCTTCAACTATTGTATTTGGTTTTTAGTTTGTATATTTGACATTTTTAGTTTTATTATGATTTTAGTTTTACAATATGAGTTATATATTGGTGCATGCAACCAACCTTAGAGTTTGTTTGAATGGTCTATTATTTAATGTGTGGACATTTCAGTTTTTGGGTGGCTCTTAATAATACAAGTAGTGTTTTAGACAGTGTTGGATTGGGTTAATGTTGGGAGTTACACAAGGACAGGATTCTGAGGATTTAAAGTGATTCTGAATGGAGTTATACGGACACAAGACTTGACGGCACGGCGTAACTACACAATGGCTGACCAAACAACATATTGATGTTACACAAGTAAATAAGACAATTACGGACAATACACAAATGGACAAGTACACAGAGGGGTTACGTGATAACTACACACGAACGTAAAGTTACGCAATTGGTTAATATAAATAATGGTACAAACCACTTGGACAAGAAAACAATACAAGACAACTGGACCAACAATACAAATACAACGGCGGACGATACAATACAATATGATACACGTGAACAACAAGTATTCATAAACAATACCAGTGTTGTGAACAGTATGTTAATATGTGTAAATAGATATGCAAGTCTTGATGTGGTGATTCCCTGTGATGAGTGTATATAATAAACTACTATAAATCAACAAGAGTGTTACTGAAATATCGCACAGCATTAACATAATATAACAGTTGCTTCAATATATATTTCACAAACCATGAAGATAATGCATGCACGTCTATAAGACAATATCATAGTTATATCCATGTATCTATGTCGTACATACAATGTGACCAGGCGTCGTCATGTCGTACATACAATGTGACCAGGCGCCGTCATGTCGTACATACAATGTAACCAGGCGTCGTCATGTCGTACATACAATGTAACCAGGCGTCGTCATGTCGTACATACAATGTGACCAGGCGCCGTCAACATGACAATTTCACAGTCTCCATGAATACGTCGATACAACTACTTATTGTCTTACTGTTCCGTGCTATCACAAGTAACATAATCATTTCCTGCGAAGATGACGATGCTAAACCCAGACGCAGTTAATGACTCTTATTCGTGACGTTTTGATAGTTTTTGAAGACATTTGCCGACAACCATCATATTGTCGAATTTAAAGGTTTATGAAGTTTGTTTACATCCAGTTTTCTTTTGTCTTAATATATGTTGGTAGCGGGCAATGTGCTGGAAGAATACGTTTGTGTCTAATTAGTAATAAATAAAGTATAGTGGTTATATCATCATACAAGCCACGTCATGTGATACGACACTATCTAAATGTCTTACACTATGCTATGTTAATGTGTACGTCAACGCTACTTTGTACAAATATGTGTATACTGAATATACTGAACCACGCGACGTTAGCCGAGGGGTTATTTATGCGCTCGGGTCCTGTATATCAGCCCATATACATATTCCAAAATCTGTTTAACGGCTTTATAATGCTACAAGATATTTTCATCCGTGAACATTATGTTGTTTATATGTTAAGTAGAATTTGGTAGTATATATATTTACCCACGTTCTCTGTGGGGAGCCCCGTATCAATCAGCACGCCAAAAATAACACGTGCTTTGGCCGGTTCAACCTTTGGTATTTATAACCGATTTAGAACATCGATGTAACCAAAGTTATAGCCTATTGATAGTTTGAACTTTGTTAATGACACAGTGCAAATTACAGTTTTGTTTGTGTCTGTTTTGAAACCTAACACGACGTTTTACTTATGTAAGTGGCGAGGCTCTATACGGGGAGTACTCATACATAGAAGAAAAGGCCGTGTATATAGTCATTATACACGACAAGACTGTCCAATGGGAGTATCGTGTACGCTTGACTGCCTTTAATGCAAGCGATCCATGTGTTCAAGCAGCACAAACCAACGTGAAAACTATATGCAGAAAATCACAGGTGGTCGAATTATACAGTATCAAATGGTTAAACAAGTTGTGCTAAATCTACCCAACACTAGTTAAACACAAATAAGCAATATTGATACCATATCATAGTCATCTATTATTCTTGTTAAGCCATGTTGTTATTGTTGTTTATCTATGTTGTGTTGAGGGCCTTATGGAAGATAGATGTATATATAATAAGCACTCTCGTTAATAAAAGTCTTTATTATTATTAATATTATTATTATCTTTATTATATATTCAAAGACACATACATAAGCAATTTGACCATTTTTCAGTTGTGTCTACTTACTAACGAGTATTCGGTGAACTATAATCCAAATAGACGGTTTCTTCAATCACAAATCAAATATGTGTTCCAGCTGCCAAACTACTGTATGAGTATATTTCGAGTAGCAAAATGATGTTCATACTCAAAGGGACTTGATACTGTAAAAGACAGGCTGGAATTATCCCTGAGATATGGACTTAGTGAATAATTTGATACGGATTCTGGTAAAAGGATTTAGATAATTGAGCTTCCGGTTTGCTCGGGCACAACGTTGACTAGATATCTTTATCACGCACCGTATTTACACATGTATCAGTTGCGTCCAATGTATACATCTTAAAGCCTTTATACATATATGATTTTTTTCAGTTTGTTTAATAGCCTTTAACGACTGCATTCACTGTGTTAACCATCTTTACGTCACTTTAATGCTGTCTTTGAAACCTGCGAACAAATATGCCTCCCCACATAGTTACAGTATGATACTTACATCACAATGTTTAAGTTCAAAAGTGAAGGTTGTCTTTGACCTCTGAGTCAACATTTCGTTATTCCTCTTTGGATATTCAAAAAGGAATTAACATCAATACTTAACAAATAAACATTGGTTTGAGAAGCGAATCTGAGCTCAATATACAGTTCTAGCTTTGACTGACAAGTCCGTAAACTGCATAGGTCCTAAAAATGTTACACTTGTTTTATCATACCAAAATGAAATAAAACAATATTAATATCAAACAAAAGTTAGAAATCAACAATTGTTTGTTTTAAAAGCTGAAAGATGTCATTTAAAACGCTGTAACTAATAATGGTCAGTACTAACGTTTGAGAAACACACACTAGTAATGTCAAGTGTTGCAAGCACATTAAAGCTATACCTCTGTGTTTAGATTTGCTGTTCTTCTTAAAATTCTCGGCATAAGTGGCCAATACAGCACACATACATCAACACTTTCTTTCACACGAGTAGTTAAGAACCGAAGAGATATATATAGTGATAGAAACGGAAGAGATGATCTATTCCATTAACACTGTATGTCTGGTGTATTCACACTGCAGTGATCGTTTTATTTCAATAATGTGGAACACACGTAATTGACGAGTACCAGTTTAGTTGTAAACATTCGGTAGTTTAACTGATTCTACATATGAGAACATCAGATAACAAACAACTGATTCTATAATTGCTGATTGTGTGCATCTACTTCAGAAGATATAGTTGACTTGTTCTATATTTCACTATACACCGTATCAATAAAAGACAATTTCTACTAAAGAAAAAACAATAACACTAAAGTATTAATTAATTATATAGTTAACGGCCTTGGCGATGACCAAACATGGCACTTCAAACCCATTTTCATTTCAGCATTTCCATCAGGGCCAAGTGCAACCACAAACGCAAGACAGTGATATCCAAAATGCATGTCCTCTTTTTAAATGTGGAATTTCAAAGATGCTGAGAATCTAGCTTAAATCAATACTACAAATAAACCAATTAATGGTAGTGTATACAATGAAGAGACAAAGCTAATAATTGAGCCTGACCTGAAGCAATCCACATAAACAAAGATATCGTCTACTGACAGACAGCAGCATGCACGAAATTAAGATTATCCTGATCTCATTATACCTATCAATTTGTTAGATAAACTGTTAACAGATATTTCCAAGCCGATGTGCGATCTAGGTTATTTTTAAGTTTGCGGCTATTCTTCAGGCGTAAATGATATTGTTATGAGACTGTCTGTACACTATCTTATTGGCTGTTTGAACACTGTGTTTAACTTTCATTTTTATTGTATTGTGTTGGGCGTTGGTCGTAACAATGCATTCCGTAGTAATTACGTATGTTTTTTGTGCAATTAAGATAAAAAAAGTAATCAGTGTGAGTGAAAACAAATCACTATTCAACATATACTGCGTCTGTGATACATTTGCCGTATTTTAAGAAAAGGATGAAGCGTTTACATAAGCCACACACAATTGATCAGTTGTTCGTCGGATTTACCGCACCATTTTTTCCAAAATGCAGAAAAATATGTTAAATTTTGTTTCCGACCGCTCCAAGAATTTCGTCGCGCACGCATAGTGTTTCTCGAAGCAATTTGAAAAGCTAAAACAATCGATTAGGCCCATACACACATGTGTTTCCGGTGTCCCGATTGACCCTATTTTATCGTCGCCGACACTAAACATTTTTGGGGCAAAATAGTAAACAACCATAAAAGAATGTATTAATGTTCACACAACTCATGTTATGATAAACAATTCTCAAATTAGCGTACATACGGAACAGGCGTGTCTAGGGTTTCCCACGATGTCATAAGAGTTCAGCAAAGCTTTTGTGATTAAACTCAGCTTTCACCCAAGACATGTCTTGTATATGTTTACAAGGGATGTAAACGTACTTACCTAATCGTAAACATCCACTATTTATAAGCACATATACATCCATAGTGTTAATATCAAAATAATTGCTGTCTTCCATTATAGTAAGTACACAAGGTGTGCACGCGGTCACTTTTTTGTGCAAAGCGTGTGGTCACCTTTTTTGCGTGTAAACATAGCTGAGAAAATCCCTGCCAAACTGCTAAAAATAGATTATTAATTGACACATTCCTTAAAAGATCAATGAATGGACATTTACTGGGTTGACGAGTTTCCAATGTCAACTTCTTAAACTAGATTTAATTCCCAATAACCTATTTGATCTGAGAATAGTTGTTGTTATAGTGGTGTAAATGTTTATACACACTGAACTGTGTCAGTTGAGTGAATGGGGAATATGCACGGCCAAAAACACACACCAAAATGTCAACAGGTTGAACGTTTTCGAATTGTCTAAACAGCTCTAGAGCGAGGGAAGAAAATCATAAATAAGCGGGAAATGCCTCTCAAATGTAAGATGTTACAGGCAAAAATATCGTAATAAATTATATATTTTCTTCGGCATCATTGTCCTAACTCTAGTCATAAATTCCTATACGTAAACCAAGAAAACAATTGACATTGTATGGCCTTTTCATCCGTGAAAATCGGTCAGACAGTTGCCACAGTCAAGCTGCTATATTTGGCATGTATAACAGCTCTAACTTCTTTAATCTATAGTAGTGTTTACAATGTTATACTAGCAACACATTGGGTGATAGGAGAGAAACAGCTAACTATGGTGTACTATCTAATTTGGAATGATCTAAACTGTATTTGAACTGGTTCAGCCTAGTGGTGTGAGAGCTCGCCTTTTTACTCTTGACACTGTTTGGTATTAAATTGTTAATATATATATAGGTGGAAGTCGGTAATTGGGTTTATGGACAAGTACTAAATCTTAGTTTTAAGCTGGTCTAAATTAAGATACAGAACAAACATGAATTGCAGCGCAGTTGGAAAAAAATGCCGTTGTTTTAGTTTTTCAATGCCAAATGACCAGAGAACTTGTGAAGACATAAGAGTCTGCACACAGAGTATTTCACTTCATATACATCACATATATTTCAATGGAAAACCATCCGGTATGTTGGAAATATGGAAAACACTAGTTATAGTTGATGTTTCGCTGTATATTAAACTAGTGTATTTTTGTACGTTTGAGCTGTTTTTACAGGTTGATTAACGTCAATTCAGACATGCGATGCTTTTGAATGATCCACCAAACATCTGAACGGTCTACGATTGTTGAGGACTCTGGAAGTTATCAACAAATGTTTACCATGTGATAGGCAAAGCAATACTCAAATACATGTTTTATCTACAGACCTGTATCAAAATGGTATGTATCAGATGATGACATGGTCAATCGGAAAATATGTGCAATCAGACACGATTTGGACTATCACTAACTTCCGGCAACAATTTAAAGTCAGAGATGAATTTGACTATACTGAAATTCCGGAAACGTGTAACTGTCATTGCGTTCATTGCGTTCACTAGCAAGTATGTAATATGAGTCGAGGGTTAATTCGTTTCAATATATTCCCGGAAATAATGTGTTATCAAGCGCGGCGCTACTCTGACAGGTAGAAGCCACGTGCAACCAAAGTGTATCAACACAAACGTTTTCACTGACAGATAACTCTAGATATCATTATCTCATAACACCAGATATTAAGTATTACTGTTAAAGGAACTACACACATCCTCTTCATGTATCAGTTTCCTTCCTGTCACAAGTAGTATCATATAACTAATAGGGTAGACCAGTTACAACACATTACACGTGCCAACATGCGTATATATTAGATCTCTGCGGTCATGGGTTATTACAGTATCGAATAAAAAATAACTCGTTTTCACTTATATAAATACGTGTTTATAATAGGCTTAGCTACATACTATATTAAGACATCCTTGATAGTTGATACGTTATATAGATGTTAGCATAATCGAAAATGAAAGGGCTTCACTAATTCCCTTGCGTTTGATGTATACTTATTTCGTTCAGGCATGGTTGAAGGCACGTGGCGTTCAATATGAATACATCCTCCTATGACACAAGCCTCTGAAACTACCCAAAGACAACCACATTACCTATGTATTATATATGGTTAGAACATATTTAATCTGGAGAAAAATGAATGGAGTCGTAAGAAGAACAATACTTGTAGACTAGACTACGTACTGAAGCGGACTCTTTTCTGCCAAGTAAATTTAACATGACAGATGGCGTAATATGTGCGTCCATGTGGATAACCTCTTGTAAATTTATAAGAGAAATGACCATGTATTTGACTAGATCGAGGACACCATCATGAACGATATCAAGGCAAACAACACATAATACGGGCCAGGTGTCGGTAGCACAGACACTGCCATATAAATGGGTGGTGGCATAGCGTTGTCATCTTTGTTGTTAAACATGTAATTTAAAGTTGATTTGTCCTCCCACGTTAACCTTAGATCTTCCTCTTGGTGTTCCTTTGACAAATTAATGTTCAGTCTAAATCGAGAACTAGATATATATGCTATCCATGTACTTTCATATTAATATTATTTCCGGCGACCTTTACATTCTACCATCGTTGTTTCGTATCAAATTTGAAGAATAAAGTTTTGCACGAATGATAGTGTGCATCCGGTTTAAAGAACACATGCTATACTTAAATAATCATAATATAACAGATTCGGTATCACAATGTGCGAGGATATATTAGCTGTCAATAACGTAAGGATGAAATGTGAAAGTTGCATATGTGTAATGTTTTGTAAATGTTCTGGGTTTTTTTGCAGTTCATGAATGCAACGCCATTCTCGTTGACACTTTAAGGCGTTACGTCAGGTGAATGCGGTATAGAACACTTGCGTTGGTCTGTAGACACCAGATAATGAATATTGGTCACGTTACTTGAACAGTTAGACAAAAAAGCAGTTACAAAACATTACAAATCTGCAAGTATTACCTTACTGCAAGAATAAACATGCCCTTGAACACGCCGCACACGTTCGATTTCATGTGTTTTAACAGTGGCATATACTTACCGTGTACTCATTTTCTTCCGTTAACACGCCTCACAGGATTGAAAACTTTATTTTAATTACGTTCGGTATCACATATCTCAGTGGTGTAGGTGGCCCGACGCATATGTACTGGTCTTGATGTCAGTATATGCCATGCCAACGAGTCCATCAACAAGAAGTGCTATATGACGGAATGCAAAGCCTTGTTATATCCTGATATCTTACAGCCAGAACTATTTTCTAATTGCCTATGCTACTATTTTAATTTAGTTATGTTTATTAAGCGTATCTTCCGTTTGGGAAAAAAGATAGGTATCACATATGTATTTATTTGTGCGTAATGTTATTCTAATTAAGTTAGTTTTTATCAAGACTTATGTTCCGTGTTTAGGCATCCTTTACTCGGGGATTATGTTTCGTTTTGGGAGAAATTATAACCTTTGTGTAGAAATAACGATGCAACATTACATGGGCCAGCTATCAAAATGGCTGGTGGCATCACATTCAAAACTATTTGGGAAGCCTGGTTATATACAAAAAACCTACACAGCCGTGACATATGGGACAGGAAAAAAACAGTCAACAATTGTAGACTCGATAATTAATAACGGTGATAAACATAATTATGTATACTTGTTTTTGTTTCTGACTTTTTGGTAGCGTAGTGTAAACTCTTCAATTTACTAATGTGAAAGATATTAAATTCGACTTGTGTTCTAAACATATGGTATTTGTTTTCTGTTCATATCGTAAGGAAACACAGACGTTGAATAACGGCCAATTACCTAACTATGTGAAGCTGGCTATTCATTGTTATTACCTTAATATGTTTAACAGAGAAAAAAAACAAAATAACATTACATACAAGTATCTCCTTCCAGTTATGTAGATAAAAACAACTATGAAAGTCCTTGTATAAGCATCACTTTGACATGTACTAGAAGGTACTATACGTAATTAAAGCAACACGTGTTTAAACCTATGTTCCATTGTAGACATCATGTTGTTATAGTGTGTGGTAGTTTCCTTATTGTTATAATGACTATTCCTTGTAATTGATATAAGGTGTTATTAGTTGTAATACGCGCACATGCTTTGAGCGTTATTTGCTATATATTTAGAGAATCATAAAAAATAATTACAATTCAAAACTTTTTAAATATATATTGATTCCTCAATTGTTGTTTTTATGCGTGAATGCAATTCTGTTTACAAGTTGATGTCAGGGATACAATTATGGTAACATTTGAAATGGCGGCATTCGTTCAACGTAAAGTCTACGGAGGATATATGCATACCAAATTGCCAAACATTAGTCTTGTACTTACAAGTTCGTCAAGGTGGCGTGTAATCTACAGGTGATGGATGAGTTCCGCTTTGATTGCTTAGTGCAACGCTATATGTTGTTTTCTTTTTTTTAGCGTTCGACTTGTGTCGGTTCTGCGTGGCCATTCGGGTTGTTTCATCCCCACCACAACGATCAATGACCTCCGACTTAGAAGGATTTCTATCCCAGAGTTTATCCATAACATTTATTGTCCTATCTTAATTCTTCAGAAAGTGCCAGTATTTCCCTTTTTAACATTGAGTGCCAAACAAGGGAATTACTGGTACACTTTTTATAACGTCTTTGGTATGACGCGATCCTTAACTGGGGATTGAACCTGGGACCCCTCGCACTCGAAACCAGCACTCTACCACTAGGCTATCGAGAAATCGGGAATCTTTAACCGGCAGAGGACTAGTGCACCGACGAGGCATGTTTCAATCCTCCGTTTGATATAGTGCCATTTAAATGACTTATCAATGATCACATGTCGTAGGCGAACAAATGGTTATAGTTTACTACACAGTGTCGCCCAACAAAAGTCAAACACAAATAGTTCATCATAAGTGTTTGACACATCCGGGTCAGTCTCAATTCTTAAACAACCTCATGTATATATACTTGTCCGTTGAAGTGGATTTTTTTCTAGTTGTAACTAATGGCTAATGTATGCTATAAGTAAATTACATAATACGTGTCCTTTCGTTAATTCTTCAAATTTCCAAATGACCTTCAGTGCATTTATATGATTCGCAGCATTTTTGTCCAATGACCTTCAATTTGTTTATTATGATTTTTCAAATTTCCAATGACCTTCAGTTTGTTTGGTTTGTTTATACGATTCGCAGCATTTTTTGTCACATAAACACAGTTGCGTTTTAAGACTCAAACGCGGAAATATAAAATGACAATACGTTAACGCGTGTTGTGTATTTAATAGTTAATAATTATATCATATTATATTTATATATATTCCTATCAATTCTAAAAATGACCCGGCCTGGAGTTTTATAGTACATATGTTTTACTATTCTGTTAGGGAATATGTTGTTATTGAAGAATCCGAATGATGCCCAGATGGCATCATTGGGAAATTCAAGATGGCGATTGTTGCCTACTTCATTCAAGTTTAGGGTGGGGGATCTTAAGAGCCATTTTTATTTCTATTATTTTTACAGTTTATTTACCTTTTTGGATTTTCATTTATTTAAAAACGTTTTGAGTGTTCATTGTTTAATAACTTTATTTAAAACATATATACTTTGTTGAATAAATATACCAATATGGGACATACAATCCTGAAATCATGAAATGGCGGCAATCTTGGACGCCATCTTGAATTTCTCAAAATGCTCAAAATGCCAGCTGTGCATTTTTCGGATTCTTCAATAACAACAGAATAGCAAAAACTATTTACTATACACCTCAATACCGAGTATAACAGAAATGTCTCAGTAATTGACCAGAATGGTATGTATGCCATATTTCAATAACCTACATATAGTGTCAATTGATAAAAACGTTATGCATTACATGTTGTATGTGTTTAGTTTTATACGAACAAAATGTTATCATAAATGGTCATACTTGTGGTTGAAGCCTTCACAACATCAATATAAAAATGCAAACCTGGAGGGCACACACACTACTAAAACACAAACGCATTTATCAAGTTTTAAACATTTACACAAAAAAACAATTTGATTAATTAATGATATCTTTTTTCAAACGGTCTTAGTTAAGTTTAAAATTATCGACAATGTTCTTTAAGTTGTGTTAACATGTTTACTGAGTGATGTGAACATATATTTAATTGATGTACAACAACACTTAACAACATATCTTAATCATTCAGAATTCAGTCAGTACCCTCTGCTTTAGATGATACTATTTTTATTTAATTCTACAGACAAGTGGGCTAAGTTTATCCTGATAACACATCAACACACACTTGAAAGGACGGTAAGAGAAATGTGTAGTGTTAATTACTGGACGATGGATTCAATTAACTCTCACCGTATGATATATATTCTCTCGAGTGAGACTTTCATTTCACGCTGAAATACATGTACTAGTAGTTGATAAGCTCATTGAGAGATGCATTGCTTCAAATAGTAACCAAGATAGCATGTTTTCCGCCCAATTCAAATTGACCTGTTGTAGCGTATAGTATCATAGTATCATACAAGTTAACGTAATCACATTATTATGTTTAGTATACATTAAATATTGGTGGAATTATATGACTGGTTTGTCTCCAACATGTTTAATATAGTGCCCTAATGAAGTGGTGTTTTTTCTTGTAAATTCCGATAGATAGCTCGGATTTTCACATGAATATTCCGATAGATAGCTCGGATTTTCACATGAATATTCCGATAGATAGCTCGGATGTTCACAAGGATATTCCAATAAATGTAGGTCATAGAGATCCTTTTTCTACAAATAGGTGTGAAAGGTAAACTGTTAGCAGATATTTTTAAACAGTAATGCGTATCTCATATTTTGTTTTGCTGCGTAGATTCATCAAATGAGAATATAAAACCACTACTTCCAAATTCTGCAATGTTTGTATTAAGCACAATGTATAGACACATTATTTTTGGAGTATGGACAGCGTGTTAGAAAATTGTTAATGCAACGTACATGTATGTTACAACAATTTAACGTGGTATGTCAATGTGTGACGCCTTTGTCTCAAGATAAGTCAAACAACTTTTACATTCTTGAAAAATCTTTCTCATAAACATTCGGTTGGTCTGATATATCGTCCATTCAAACTAGAACACACATGATATAGTTAACTCCTTCCATATCGGACTGTTGTTTCCAAATGTATTCCAAATAAAGTGTTGCTAAGTTGTTTTTATTTTATAATTGATTTTGAGATCTGACTTTCAATGTCTGCGTTTAAGTCAAGACAACGTCGACCGGAAGCGCACTTGCATGTCATCTGAACGGTTGGAGTTGCATTGCAAAACGTATGAGTTTTAAGTACCTACGTTACCAACCAACATATGTGTTATTGGCTTTTTAACGGACATGTGCCTAAGGTTGATTTTAGAGAATACACTCCATGAACCTCAGAACAAATCATCAAGGACGCCTAGTGTTGACCTATTTGTTTCCTTTGATGATCCTGCCACGTTCTGCCTTACAAGACGAGTTCGAAATGTGGACATTTAAAAGGAAACTAGCCCACATTTCGAAAGGTGATGTAATGGGTATGTTGTATTCACGTCAGCACCATATAAACCACAACTCTATGCATATTGTGTATGTAGCTGTATGTACTTGGAAGTATATATAACTGTTCTTAACTTGTCAGATGGCACGTCCTTGCAATATGGGTACACGTGGATTGATAGTATCAAACGGTCAACTGTGTGGCCCAAGACTGGCTGACAAAAATAGCTACAATGATCGTATCAAAAGGTCAATTATACTTAATAAACAGAAAGCAGTCATGTTATAGACAAGCCAAGGTTCCGTCTAGAGATTTATTGAGTTTGAACAGCTGTTTTTTCCCAGTGTGTACATGTGTTAAGATATAAATACAAAATGTGTATAGTTGCGATTAACCGTTTCTAGCAAATACAGGGCATGTGAATTACCAATGCTAGTGGTGTAACCCATACTCGTATCGGCCCGACTATATTGAATGAATCGTGTACACTTTATAAATGTTACAGGATCTTTGCAAAGTCGTGAAACTATAGTAACAAAGTGTGTGTTAAACAATGTGAGTAATACTTGAACATTGTTCCAGTATAAACATATGTTGCTGTCTGTCCTTCGATGGTTTAACATCAGTATTTGCCCACAAGCGTCCATGTTACTGATCCTTCCATTTAAGACTTGCCTTTTTAACCCCGTATATAGGTTGTGCCCTTCGTCTGAAGTTCAGCAGAGTATAATCACGTATAAGGCTGCTATAAAAGACACCTAAATGGTTTCACTAACCGGACATCTTATAAACCGTTGTAATTGAATTACAGGATCTAAGACTCGTGTATGTTTGCTTTGAATATATCACAGCACGTTTACCCTCGAGTACGGATGTATACACACTGGTAAAGAAACACATGTATTCACTGAAGGAGAGACATGTTTGGATTGACACTTACTACAAACTATGCGTTCTAGTTTCCCGACGAAGCTCGGTCGTGCGTTCAAGTGATATGCGCTTACAATTACGAATCTAGTATCGGAGACACCTGCTTAAAAGCCAACAAATAACGTGGTGTGGTTGTAACATAATTGAGCACGAATTGTATACCCTTACACTAATCTCAAATATGTTCTTAGTTGATAATTAAACAGCATTGAGATCATTCTGTGTGCATGCCGCCATTATCTAAACTTAACTGAACTAAACTGCACTTTTACAAATATGTTATCTGTAACATTATCAAACGCATAATACGAAGTAACAGTTTGCATTTATTTGGAACATCAATTGTCTGCGTTGTACGTTTTATGAATATGCATTTTATACACTAGATTCTGTCAAAAAAGCGTAGCATGGTTCATGTATATCGCTCGTCCTGTTTGACTTGATTCCCGACCTAATGTTATACATCTCCGAGAGGTTTCTTGTTGTGAATACAAACCGAAACACTCAATGAAGCAGATATAACTAACGTAGCGTATTCTACGAAACAATTTCTCCTCCGACTACATGTACTTGAACGCACAACATGTACTTACGTTCTGCTCAATCGATATCACATATTCGAAGCATCAGTTTATAAAAGAAGAACCCGGCTTAACCTCGTGCTATGAACACACCAAGACCAGTAGGAGTATAGTTTGTTTGAAAACATGTTATGTTCTTCCTGTTCTTGTACAGCAAGCCATACAACGAATTCACCATCGATGAACAAACTACAGGCAGGTAACAAAGGTTCTTGTCTGGGTAAGTGCTCGCGAACCTTGAATGAAGTTCACACTCAAGAGATCTTCATACAAACTAACATCATCTACGCAACAATACAACATGACTGGAAGTATAAAAATAAATACTGCATTGAAGTGAGCATTGATTAGTTTAACAAACGGCACATGGATACTCAAAGCTTACAGTTTCTAATTAAATAACGGTATACAAATAGGTCTAAACGTTCTACAAACACCTTTTAAATACACCAGTAGTAAATACACTTTGTTCAACTTCAAACATGTATTAACAAGTCTTCTTTCAACAGTATCTTATTCTTTATACTTAACATATCATTTGTATAAACACGAATAAGCTATCAAGGTAATTCCATTTACGTACGTTATAATTATTTAGGGTTAGTTATGACGATATTCACCTGTGGTTAGATACTCTTATGTGTTGGTCAATCCAACATGTGCTCTAACAAAGAGTAAATGCGACATATATAGCAAACGTTGGTGTGTGTGTGTCGTATTTACATTCAATATGAGGAACTGTTTGTATTTGTATTTGTATTGAGGCGTGACATTCGTAGGTGTACCTCCTTAACTTATATTGTAGCCGAAGGTTGTAACGTTAATTGAGCATATCACTGTTGATGTATTGGATGCTGAGTTGGTTTCAATGTAATATGTGTAGTTCTATAACTGATTTCTTTATATACATGGTGTAATATGTCTTACATAGTAGAACGGTCTACGCCATGTGACACATGTAGTTCAAGTCAACGAATATCGAATGGACATATTCTAATGTAAACATATTATTATGCTAACTTTTTAATGCATAGTTCGGTTAACAAACGATGTTGTATAGCTATATTGTAACGGGGGTCGGGCATTATTTGGTGAAACCAACTTGAGTAAAGAAGTTTATAGATCGCAGTTCTAAAGGCGTATTTTAGTTTCAACAGGCAAGACAAATAACTGTATTTATTCTTGAACTTCAACAAGTCATGCCTCATTCAAGTCTGATTATAGTGCACAGACATCCCCATTAAAGTCATGACTTACGATTTACTCGCGTCAGCAATTTCTTCAGATTAAGTAGTTGTGTCAAGTAAAGAATTACGCCGTAACACTAAGCTATTTTTAAGACAGGACGACTGTACCGATAATTTAACGTAGAAACACAATCTGAAGCATCACATGGACGGTAAAATGTTATCAGGTTCAAACAATTGTAACGTATTGAATCATCAACACAACCTGTTTTAAAACTGAGCGTAGGTTTCTCCTGTTGGACATATATAACCAGTTTGTCTCCACAGGTATATGGTCTAAAGTATATATAGATATATAATACGGGGGTTGTTCCAGGACAAGCCGTATGCTGTTATTAAATCAACAACAATATAATAAAATGCATATCAAATATACACACCAATCCAAAGTAAATCACTGAACAATGTATCAGAATTAAAAGTTTCCGATAGAAATGTATGTTTAAAGATGCCTGGTATAGTCGGTAGGGAGCACTTTGAAATCTAAACATAACGCGATTAAAAAATGCTCACTTTTAACGCTATTTAACAAAACGTCGACATGTTGAAAGCATATTTGAAGTTATACTATGCGCATCTGAACACATTTGTATAATCGTACGATATTGCTTCAGACGCTTTAAACAACTTTAAAAAGATATATTACATGTATTAACCGATGCAAGTTTTTTTAACGTTTTAAATAGTTTACCCTCGTTTTCAAAAATGTACGAAGGGATATATTTGGTCTTTATACGTTCAGTATGTGTATTTGTTGATACATTTACTGTTTGTTATACGTTCATTCATTTACTTTAATATCAAATATGAGTATAATATTACTTTAATGACACCAAATCGTACTTATTAACGTCCTTACTCGACAATTGAATGTTTAACGACATTATCAACACACCTAGGTAGTGAGCGTACTCAGCAAACATCATGAATTTGACGTTAAAGACGGAGCAAAGTTACGTCATTAAACAGTGTGGTACAACGGAAATCACACCAATAGACATCCTGAAGTTTATGGAGCTTGGTTGGGCTAACTGTTCTACAAGGCTTGTGATTATATGGCATAAGTGTTTCAGAGATGGTGAATTTAACGTGAACAATTTGCCAAGAACGGACCGACCATCAAGGACTGAACGCGACATAATTAGGCATGGATCCGCGACGTTGTTAAAACTGCGTAGTAAAAAACGTTCGGGAAATAAGTGATACTTCATACACTAGTGTGTGTCGGACCATAATCCATGACATAGGTATGTGGAAAGGTTGTTCGTGTTGGTTGCCCTAGCTACTTAACCATGGGCAGAACGAAACGTGTCCCGATTGCCATACCATGGATGCTGCTGTTTTTGCTGCGCTAAAAGTGGGATTTACGTGGTAAACGATTCACTGATATTGCATGAACTCACATTGGACGCACGTTGCTACATATAACACATCGTAGGACCGTTACATTTACAACATATGGGTATATCGTCACAACACAAGTGCATGGAAGAATAGTTTGAAAATAATGTGACGTAACGTTATAGTTTGGCGTGTTTACGTCAAAGTGCTCCGTTGTTGTGAAAGGGTATAATGTAAAGCCGCTGTAAAACTGTGTATGTTCTATGTATTTTGACACGTGTTTTTTTCAGTACGGACTTAAATTTATGCTTTGACTGTATCATTTTATTAGTTCGATCTAAACATACTTATCATAGCTCAATATTGTCCACTAACTTTACGAACAGGCCTCGTATATATTTAACAGAAAACTCGAATGTATACATTACATATATACTAAGCAGCACGCTTTTATTTCCGTACACACAAATGAAAATGGTGTATGCTTCTTACATTATCAATAGTATCTGTCTGTAAAGGCGAGCTCGAACCATACCGATACACAACGACTGTGAAGGCGATCTCGAACCATACCGATACACAACGATTGTAAAGGCGATCTCGAACCATACAGATACACAACGATTGTGAAGGCGATCTCGAACCATACAGATACACAACGACTGTGAAGGCGATCTCGAACCATACAGATACACAAGGTTGTGAATGCGATCTCGAACCATACATATACACAAGGTTGTGAAGGCGATCTCGAACCATACATATACACAACGATTGTGAAGGCGATCTCGAACCATACAGATACACAACGACTGTGAAGGCGATCTCGAACCATACAGA
>ENA-OREC01000148-OREC01000148.1-marine-metagenome-genome-assembly--contig:-NODE-148-length-20221-cov-12.056990_pt1 | contig 20221 bp, 7 predicted proteins | sample MGYA00248626_ERZ508543 | MGnify/ENA primary metagenome ERZ508543 (study PRJEB26211, sample SAMN05518279) | marine metagenome | isolation source: Puget Sound, Washington, USA | host: Bankia setacea...
CCTTCTCACTACTGACAGACATTATCCACTGACAACAAGACTTTACCACTGTGCCACCTTCTCACTACTGACAGACAGTATCCACTGATAACAAGACTTAACCACTGTGCCACCTTCTCACTACTGACAGAAATTATCCACTGACAACAAGACTTTACCACTGTGCCACATTCTCACTACTGACAGACATTATCCACTGACAACAAGACTTTACCACTGTGCCACCTTCTCAATACTGACAGACATTATCCACTGATAACAAGACTTAACCACTGTGCCACCTTCTCACTACTGACAGACATTATCCACTGATAACAAGACTTAACCACTGTGCCACCTTCTCAATACTGACAGACATTATCCACTGGTAACAAGACTTAACCACTGTGCCACCTTCTCACTACTGACAGACAGTATCCACTGACAACAAGACTTAACCACTGTGCCACCTTCTCACTACTGACAGACATTATCCACTGATAACAAGACTTAACCACTGTGCCACCTTCATAAGTACAAGAGTGACAGTATTACCTGTAGTTCATCCTTGACCCTACGTTCCTCCTCCATGGACATACGCTTCTCATGTTTCTTGAAGTGTTTTCTCTTTGCTGCCTGAAGGTTAAACCATGTGTAGGAGAACGCCTTCACGTGAGGCAGTAGAGCCTCAATAAACGGATGGAATTCATCCTGAAAATACAAAATACAACTAAATATAGAAATATGAAAATATTGAAAACAACTCTTGCGTTGTCCAGCTTCATTGAATTATGTAATTAGATCTGGCCAGAGTATGTGGTGTTACATGACCTTAAATAGGTGTCAACAAGACTTCAATTGAGTTTGTCATGAAAGGTGAACAAGAAATAAAACTAAATTGATTTCACAGCCTATCTCCATCAGTGAGTGCATGCCTCCCAGTGACTGTACAATAGTCTAGATATACTTGGGAACTATTTCACACCTGATGAAAGTGGTGAAAGTTGTAAGCACCCAGCCACATGGTTTATAATGAGAACTTTACACAGTATACATGGACTCCAACCTCCCACCCACAGTGGTATTCTACAGCAATAATGATAGTGAGAAATGATCTGCTACTCTCACTCTGTACATCAAACAATCATTAAGTGTATCATAATAAAATATAGATACCAGTCTGCCTATTTCTGTAGGTAGGTACATGTGTAGAGATAATAATCAGTAAGTACCGCTACACCCTCCCCCCCTTTCTCTCTCTCACACCACAACTTTCTCACTATAAACTCACACTACAACATGTTACATGTATAATGACAAGTTTCCAGAGACTGTTAGCAGTCTATTGATATTTACACTTCAAAGATTCCAGTACAAAGTGTTTATATCTTCCGAAATAACAGAAATAATGAATCTACCAATACTGCATATCGAAAACATTAAAGCATGATATAAGGTAATAATATCATACAATACATCAACAGGATAAACTTTGAAAGTTACCATTGCATGTCATGTTAGATGAGTTAAAACAAACCATTCGTTATCACCTCTTGTGTTGAAGAACGTGAAATATCAATGCTAAATCCACATGAAGATCTTCTACTTCTACTAAACCCCTGAAACAGGTTTCTTTCTTGAATTATTTTGTATTCTCTCATATCGAGCATGTTTTGGTTAATAAAGTAACTTTAATGAACAATCTATGCCTCAAAAATGGAACGGACTGGTCAATATGGGATTAAATATCTGGTAAATATGATATATGCCAGGGTATAAACATTATTTATTACATGTAGTTGCAGATCTTTTTAATGACAGGTAGAGCGTTAGCTGGACTGTGGAAGATTGACCAAATAGATTGTCCAAATTGTTCTGTTCAAACGCCTGATCTTCTACCTGAAGTGTGTACAGTTTAGGGCTACACCTTACAGCACTAGTTACATGTACAGGTGCTAGACATTTTGTAATACCCTTGCTACTGAAGTGGCGAGACTTCGGACTGTATGTAGACCTCTGTCACCCGCCAGACAATTAACATTTTACAGCTATTGATCCAGTTTTTATGACATTTTAAGTAAGTGAGAGTAGTTTTTGGTGGGGTGCAGTTAAGTTATCCATGCTTAGCTAATTGCGTACAAATGTGATATCAATTACTCATGAGCCTGACCCAAGTTTACCTCTCGGACAAAAGTTGACTGCTCTCGCCCAACTAATACAGACCAGCCTCTAATTTATCTGCGGTAGCTACAAATAATTACCTGTCCTTAAATATGGTAACCATTTTACCTTTGAAGACAGTAAATTATTGCACCCTGCCTATACTGCAGACATTACAAACATTTGGTTGAACATGTTCGCCTATTTCCTCCTATGTAACTACAGCTGTCACATGACCACGGGTATAGATACATAAAACCAAAACTTCTAAACTCCCAATACAGCATGCTGACTTGTTGTTCATACAGCAAACACAAACCCATAAACTACATAGAAACAAACAAGATGTTAGACGAAAAGCAAATATTTTGAAATACATAAGTCACCTGTTTTTCAGGGGGGCCTTTAACTTAAGTCTAGAGAGAAACTGTTCACATTATTTTAACAACATGCAGGAATCTAAGGATGACCCTGTTCCAGATTTGATAGACTAAACACATAAAGGCAACATTAGCATTCTTGCACACACATAGGCATTAAACACAGACCCCCAGGTGCAGCACACAGATCAAAACACACTCTTCATTTCTCCCCCTTCCATGTCAGGTGTATAGGCCAGTATCCGGACATGCTGAAATGTTCTTAACTGTTCTATGCCACTCACAATTCATCACACACACATGACTTTTATGATGTTATAACGAGGTTTCATTTGTTGTGTTTCTTTTTAAATCAAATTGACCTACAGCTATTTAAAATTTAAGCAAGTCTACAAAATGGTAACGATGCTTTCATCATGATTATCGTTTATGATCGTCGATAAATAAGGATTTGTCCATGTTTAAATCCTACATTATAAAGTTGCGTCAAATTTACACATCACAAATAAAAGCATTTGAGACTAAAAAAGTTACTATGCAATGAAACGATACATGTATAATATCAGGAAAACGCCTTCCATACATTTAAACAAACAATACATGTAGTCATTTTGAATGCTCATGGCTAAACTTTACCACAACTCGTAACAATGCCAAAACTTTGCCACAACTCGTAACAATGCCAGAACTTTACAACAACTCATAACAATGACAAAACTTTGCCACAACTTGTAACAATGACAAAACTTTGCAACAACTCATAACAATGACAAAACTTTGCAACAACTTGTAACAATGACAAAACTTTGCAACAACTCGTAACAATGACAAAAGTTTGCAACAACTCGTAACAATGACACAACTTTGCAACAACTCGTAACAATGACAAAACTTTGCAACAACTCATAACAATGACAAAACTTTGCAACAACTCATAACAATGACAAAACTTTGCAACAACTCGTAACAATGACAAAACTTTGCAACAACTCATAACAATGACAAAACTTTGCAACAACTTGTAACAATGACAAAATGAAGAAAGTAAATTAAAACGTTGTTCTCATGTTATGTTACTCACATCAAATTACTGGGAATACAATTAGACCTACCACATTTTTAGTACCATAATTTCTTTGTTCCTCCCAAAAATATTTCAGTGTAAAATTCAACACATGTACCTTTTTTGTCAGAATAATCAGAACACAAAAACTTTCTTACAAATTAAACAACATTTTGGAGTCAATTGCATTAAACAAAATGAAATTCCTCCCCACAATCGTAATATGACAAAACCATGGTCTCATTTATTGTCTTTGATAAATGTCAAAGTTACTTATTTAATCTTAACAGTGATTTAAGTGATGTTTTCGTACGTTTGAAAATACCTATTTCTCTTACTTACATTTCACATAATGAATACACTCATTGACTAAACAACAAACTGTTCAGAGATAATTATTTGTATTGACATGACACCAAAAGAGTCTTTCCATTCATTATAAATTTGTTTTGAAGGTGACAGAAAGAAAATCATGTCTTTCAAAATTTAGATAGCAGTTCCACAAACCGGAAGAAAATATACAGATTTAAAACTTTGAAACCTGTGAACCCTATAGTCTATTATGTATGTACATAAACTCAAGAGATTTCTTGTGACATAAGTAAAACTGTAAACAAAAGTACAACTTAAATGTTAAGAACGTTTACTGTTACTATATAAATATGCTTTATAATTCATTTGACACTTCCGCTACAACCTGAATTCAGCTGGGTATTATTTCATTTGTTCTTGATAAAATGAAAAAATTGTGCCTCTGTGGTTAAAAAACAGCCCTAAAATGTTAAAAATGAAACTTCATTTCTTGTGACATCCAATTACATTAATTCATTGACATCAGAGTGTCAGACTTCTAAATAACATGGGCTATATTTTGAACTTACAAAAAAATAAGATTGCCTGAATTTGTCGTGCAAAAAAAAGCAACAAAGAAATTTGATGTAACAACAGAGAAGCTCATAGAAATGTTCAGATACAAAAAAAACCTGCCTTTCGTGTTCCACATAGTGTATATAATTGACAGAGACTTGCCTAATTGTCTGTGGCAGTATCATTGACTGCATGACAAGTGGCAGAGATAATGTTGCGCTGTATCATTTCACTGCTACAAGATCTTGTAATAGATAACATGGTAACATTAAAAAACTGGGAACATTCCTAAAAACATACCGATCATCAAAATCTGCTTATCTTATGAAACGTAATGAGAAGAATTTATGGCACAAAAAAAATGAAAATAAAGACAACTGCAACTCTCCGGTTCTAGATCATTTGTTTCTAGATAATTCACTACTCAGACTCTGGTAATATGTCCGCTGCTCTACTCAGACTCTGGTAATATGTCCGCTGCTAAGATATTTTCTTGTTAGCTTCTAATTAAATATTTCAAAATAAAAGTGACAATGTTCATATTTAGTTAATTTAAAGTTTGAACCTTTGCAATAAAAATTACTTTATTTCTGGTTAAGACAGAACATAGTCCAAATAAGCTCATTAGTTTATATAGGAAAACACAGCTTGTTAAAATTAAATTATTGTAACATATATATTGTTCTCAGCACCTCTCCTAATAGATTTGCCAACTTCGCATTTTGTATATGCATATATTTTTAAAACTTGTCTATATAGCAAATTTGTGTTTTTCTTTTATACCTTTAATAAATCTACTCTGTCAAGGACTGCTTGCTGATAGATTTTAAAATTCATTCAGTTAAGTTCACACTTAAAAGATTTACAATCGCTTCAAGCAGACTTTAGAAAACTACAAATCAGTCTTGTCTTACCGACTTTACCAAAGCTGATCAGCGGATTAAAGCGGTTGACCTTTGAGAGGGACTATTGAGCTATAGGGATTACCAATAGCTAACCGGGTTTAATTGTTCAATCCAGCGGTTTAAATGCCTTCCAATGGTTAAATGACCTTATCAGCACATTTAAACAGGTAGAACTACTTAAAGAGTTGTTGTCTTATGAGCCACAAACGCTTTTTTATTATGGCTATAAGATTAAAGAAGCAGGATATTTTTCTGCGTATGTAAACTCATTTCTATAAATACATCCATATTATTGTGGTGAAATTTTCCAGTGATTTAATTATTTTTTAAGTTTGATTTTTTTAAATCAAGCTACTGGTACATGACTTTTGTTTTCATTTTTCAGATATCGTAAACTCTATACTTGTTGTGTAAGTTTAGGTCATATAACGGGTACATGTGCAATTACAAACTTTTACAGGGGATTCAACCAGGAGACAATCAGCTTCAAAGTCACAGCATTTCTTCTAACCAGTAAATGATGTTTAATGAACATGTCAAACTGTGAAAGCTAAAGGGTTCTATCTGCTTCTTTATTCAATAGCATTTAGAACTATTTAGCTTTCATCTCTCTATGTGCTCTCACAGTAGTCTCTTTAAACCACCAAAAACTGGCCAGACCTGACAAACCAGAATTCATGAATTAAACAGGGCTGTTGTTGTGTATTGTTCAATTTAGCAAACATATGATTATAAAACTGCAATATAAACTCAACTGAAGGCAAACAGGTAATAAATTAATAGGGAAAATTCCATGTTTTGTTGTTTAAGTTTTAAAATGAGTCATACTGAATGAAACAAAGATTGCTCGTTACAACTGCTTGCACATCAACAACAAACAATTTTACAAGTCCAAATGATTGTTGTTATAGAAACCAGCATATGTCTTAGAACTTTACATCTCATATTCTAATATTGTAAACATGAAACTCTCGGACGTATGTGTCGAAAGTAAAAAAACTGAAGATATCTGGTTTGAAATTTTCCTCTCTTTTTTTTAAGTCTATAAAAATATATTTGCTACCAATGTGATATAATGATAATCCTTCTAGCGTATCTATTACATTTTTAGTGTTTTTTTACTAATGTTACTAAGATATGGGACAAAAAAAGAAACGTAGCGGAAAGGTTCACTTCATTTCATATAATTGTCAAAATCTACTGCCCACCCGCCCAACGCGTTGAAAGATAATTTACTGTAAAAACAACATGAAACCAATTATACACAAAAAAACTTGAGGTAGAAACTTCGTATACCATGTTAGCATAGTCGCCGTACATTATGTCACTGCCCCACATGGATAAGCAGCTACCAGGGCAACTATTTATTCACAAAATATCCCAGTTGTGTTATACACCAGATGCCATACTTTCACATTAAAATCACCAAATACTTGTTTCACTGTTTTGCACCACTACAAGCATCACCCATTATCGACACTTGATTTATTAAACTGAAATGTCTGCATTTTTTGCCACTATAAAAAAAACACAATGACAGCCACGTTTTTGATGTATTTTGTTAGTTTTCAGTCTAGTCTAACTCTATCACTACACATATAATCCTTTCTATATATATTCCAGATTCCAAACTGCTTAACTTCTCCAAGAATGTACAGGTTTCCACATAGACTGCCTTACACACATGTCCTTATTACCTAAATTCATTCATTATACGGTTAAATCAACAGGTAAATATATACAGGTATCGGAGTTCCAGCTGAAATCAAACACTTATCAATAAATGGTGCGATAAGTCTTACACACAAACGTCCTTCCACGGTTAAATATAGCAGCCAATGCTCAGATGAATATGCCACCGTAAACAGTCAAAACTAAACAACGAGTCAATGCCGATTTCAAAAAAATCTTAATCTACAAGCGTAAATGTTGTTGTGTATACACTATCACACAGACACTATGTTGCACAAAGGTTATGTATAAACGACGTAATCCTGGTGGGTTTGTTTCAGTGTACTAACTGACAGTATTTTTCACTATTTGTTAATGTTGAAGACAACACACTTCAGTCTGTCAGATGTTTCAGCTGTACTGTACCCTCCAGTAATAGGTCATATGACATCAACATCTTATATAGCTACAAGACAAGACTTCACCCCAAACTCTCTTTCTCTTTATTTATTTATGTACAGTTTTTGGTTGTTGTGTCCAATGAGTACGATTGTTTCACTAGAGACACACAAACTCATTCACCAACTTTTTATATCCAAGTCTCTTTTTCTCTCCCCTCCTCCTTCTCCTAAGAATTGATATTGAATTGTGAATAATAATGTCTTCCCTTTATTTCCCTACCGTTAAACCTATTAAACAACTACCCCTACCTATAGATCTACAACCCTATATATACATGTGTAGCCAGTAATAGAATATGAATTGTAGCGTAATCACCATAATCCAGCTATATTGTTCGTTTCGTGTATGTATTCAATATGCTATTATATTTGATCTGTCGAGTTCAAGTGTTTTAGTCAAGGAACAAATAACAAGGTCTACCAAACCCTGTTAAATTACGACTAAATCTTTAAATGGATGACTATTATCTGCAGACCAAAAGGCCATAAAGACATAAAACTCCTGACTTATGTTATTGGAAAATAAATATTGACAAGCTATGCAAATTCACTCTATCAGCAATTTTATTTATATAAAACAGACGTTTTTATTCAGTATCAATACTGGGCATTTGCTCATGTTGTATCAAACATTTATTTATTTATGTGACTTAACGGTCTTAAACAGACATAACACAAGTCAGAAGCTCTTGTTTGTGCGCCTGTGTCCGTGGTTGGAAGTCAACATAAATTGTACCTTCAAGTACCTAAGGTAAATCAGAGAAAACAAAGAGCTATGCTTACTTCAACTATTACAACTTCTAAACTCTGTTAGCCAGTGATTTTGACAATGCAGAGAATGGTTGTTGTTTTATCTAAGCAGACTTTATGGGACTGTGTGGAGACAGTATGTGCACTGGTTATACAGAACAGGCTATGAGTAAAACACAGGGTACAACCTATTGAACTTAGTGCTCCAAATCATTTTACTAAAAAAAAACTCACTTAGTACATGTAATTGCAAAACTTACATACGAACAAATCTAAATCTTGAATAAAATTGATATTAATAAAAACTTTATTTTTCAGGAACATTGAACTTGTTGTATTGAACACGTTATGTTTATTCTTTTTTTAATACACAGGTAATCAGCTGTTTGAGATAAAAGGTATTGCGTACCTTTATGTTTTGCCAAAATGTTTTAATAAAACAGTTTACTGGTATACTGTGCACCTCACTAGGTCTACTACAGAAACAATCATCAACATTAAAAAGCTAAGTTATGTTACAAGAAAGGAATTAACTTTATATGTCCATTAACAACCACTTTCTTAATTTGTATATCCAAGAATGACACATTAAATAACATACTTTATCTGAAGATAACAATTTCAAACATGCTGCTTACCAAACATGCTAACTTTTGTAACTTATAAATGCCATTTTAGATTATTATTTACTTAATTAAAAAAAATCAACGCAACATATATCCAGTAAAATTTAACATACGTTAAAACACAGTACACTCATACAAACATTTTAGTTGCATCATTGACGTGTTAGAAATCTTTGCATTTAGTAATATTTTCCTCAAAATTAAACGGACTACAGTAAATGATTTCTTCAGTCTGTATACCCATGGATGTACCTGTATGTGCTATACATGTATATGGATGTTTCTATATGGTTTCCTATAAGCACCAGGGCAGTACTTGATAGCGGAACAAGCAGCCACTCACACTTCCCATTCTCACCTATACAGACAAGTCTCACACATATAAACCTTTCAGCTATGTTGTGAAACAATGATAAAATACTGATTTATTGATATCAAGGCCTGTTGTTTGACGTTCGTTCTTGTACTTTCGCTAGCTCCACACAGCTTTTCAAGGGTTTCTGTTGCTTTATGTAGTTCTATGAACACTGGGGGAGAAGGTTTAAATAAGTACGAGACCATGTTTCCACAGTAATTAAGCACCTTTAGTGAAGTGTATAGGCTTTGCTTCAAGTAGTCTGTTATATCTGTGAGCTCTAAGGAAACTAAGGTTTACTAACATCCCCACCGTCTGATTATAGGCCCCATGATTACCTGCCATTGATGCTAAATTACCAAGGTACAAAGGTGAAACAAGACATAGAACTGTTCAACTATGATATACACAAGGACATCTCCTACACTTAAGTCATACCAGTAAACAATTTAGTCCCTGACTACTGTAATGCAGGTCTACAAGGTAAAACTTATGAAAATTCATCTGGATTAATAGCATGGTGTCGTGTTACTTGTAATATTATTATGAACTGTTACATATCTATAATTAATAAACTTATTTCCAACCCGGTAAACTGCAATTAAGCTTGATAACATATATTAACATTTTATTTATCTATTTACTTCAATGCTCCTCTTTATTAAAACACAGATGTAACTCGATCAGTAAAGCCTATTTCCTGTGGCAATGTTCTTTCACAGTATAATCCTTGTCCATGTAAGTTGTATCTCATGTCTTTAAATAATTAGTTCACCTGTTTATGAGAGTATGATGACAGTTTTTCTCAACCCAAAATATTTTGTTAATTTTAAAGTTGAAGAAACTGTGAGTACATGTACTACAGTCTCTATAAAAATGTCTCCAACAAAAGCTTTGGACAGTGTTTGATATATGAAAAAGGCACCCAAGGAAGATCAGACTACAAACTACACACAGGAAATTACACACACACACACACACACAACAAGTAAAACCTTCCTTACATTTTAAGTTTTGTTCAAAGATGTGACAGTCTTAAATACAGGTTTCACACAATGGTACTGGTAATGACTCTCACTAATAGGAACTAGGTCTTTGGGACATAACATTGAATACACTGGTACTTGTTTGTAACATAAAGAACTACAATGCCTGTCTCCGAATTAAACTGCCAACTTCAGACTTTCAATAAATGTGATGTTACTAAACTGTATATGTAAAAGCAGATCACACAAAGTTTACTGATATATACCAACCCTGGCTTACAATTCAAATCTCATATTTATATAGTTTACCTCTGAGTGACATTTAGAAAACTGGTGCAGTACACTCACTTTAGTAAAAATAAAATATATATTTAAAGGTCAGTTTTAACATGCATTTTCCCAAACACTGCAGTATTTCAACTTCTGACATTTAATTACACTAGTGCTTGAAGTTGAACAGCTTAAACATCCATCCATACTTCAAACTAAGTAGTAAGCATTAGTACTGTCTACCAAAATGCTTTTTTTAACCTGCAAAAGTTCCTTCTAGTATAAAATCAAATTTATACTAATTTATTTTAGTTTGATTATGAAACAAGCAGTTTACTTACGTAATTCACACTAAAATTAGTAGCTGGAACCAACCAGTACTAAGCAAAGGGGGTAAAGTTTCTTGCTCAAGGAAACAGTGAGGGTCTTGAACTCACAACTGACCAATTTGGAGTCAGACATTCTACCCACTGTGACATACTGCCTCAAAAGTAACGTTGAATTAATGAATCAGATTATAGGTAGAACATTGGCCATTCACCTAAATACTGCCTTATTGACAGGGAAAATAAAATTAAAATAAGCCATAATGATGGGTGTGGTAGAGGGGAAGTTTTCCCTTCATTCCCTGGTATGTCATTTGTATATTTGTTAATCTCTGTCTTGTTTGTTAGTTATATCATGTACACTCTCACTCCTGTGGACAACGCTGAAAATGTATCTTGTAACAAAATGTGTCATCCACAATAAATAAAGTCCTTGTTATTAATATCATGTAAGTGAAACAACAGGGAATGTCTTTAGCCCGCCCCAACATCAACACACATGTCAAGTATGGGATTCATTAGTGAACAAACAAAAGAGATACATTCATTGTGCAAAAGATGTTACACCCTTTGAAACTGAAATGGGTGGGTGGTAGGCTTGTTTGGTCTAATCCAAATCTAAGATTCTGGCAAAATTGAAAAGTTCTATGACCACGACATTTTACCTTTATCATTTTGAAAACATCTTTTTTAAATAAAAAACATGCATACATAGTATCAATGTCATTGTCCCAAATTTGATGTGCTGACAGATTGATTGCTACATAGCAACTACTTACTTAAAAACTTACTCTTACTTGCGTCTTAGTACTTAATAATACAACAAAACTCTATTATCATTTTGATCACATATAATTCATAAACAAAACATGCATATATTTAGAGGCAACTAAGAGACATTAAAGGGGGAGACATTGACCAAGGACTCGAGGCAATGTTTTTGACAGGGATCAAGGAAATCATCACCGATGCTCGGCAAAAACCAACATTTAGGACAAGTGTAATGCCTGCTATAAATTCTAGTTTCTTACAATTCAGTTGCTCTGTTATTCAGAATGTTGAGCATGTGATACTGTTAACTACCTTATTCAATATGGTCAACCCCCTCGCACATGCACAGATGGTTTTGATGTCATAACATTAAAGCACTTTGTAAGTAACACACATGACCACCACATGCATTATTTTTAATTGTAATATTTGTGTTTATCAACCTGCATATATATTGCATATTCTTATTGGAATATTGATCACAATGATGTTGTTATCAGTTGACTGTTGAGCAATTGACTTAGCCTTTTAAAAATGTACATACCATACATCTGTACATAACTGACATAAATGTTTATTTACAAAGTTATCTTGGAATGATTATGTTGACACTATCTCAAAAAAAACATTAAGTAAACGACTGCAGTTGCAAAATACGTAGTCGCTGTGAGTGACACATGCAAGAAAGTAACAAATGTTTACATTGACGAAATTGAAAGTACAATTTTAGATTTTCCAACATGTAAGCGGCATCTTACCTGTAGGGTAAACCTATCAAAGATTTATGTAACATCACAATTAATTCCTGGACAAGCACAGATAAACCGTAAACAAGGCATTGATGCATCATTTAAATTAGTTAGTAAACGTAAATAGTGAGAAACAAACCAAAAATAAAGCTTAGAGCACGTTTGAACACGAAGAGGCCGCCATTTTGAAAATTAGTTCTGGCAACAAAACCCCAAATAGTTGGCGAACAACCCAAAAAATTCCACTGCCAAACTTTATCTGGCTCACATACAATTCCACAACTCACTGGAAGCACACGCATACAAATCGAAGCTTACCATGTATAGTTTTAGGAATCAAAGTTTGTGTAAGTTCCAAAGTAGAAAAGTCGAAACGTCTAGCACATACCATGGTCATTTTACGCTGACTTCTATCATATCACATTTTGCTCTTTGTTCACCGTTCTAATTTAAACAGATACGAATCCTCCCGGCACAAATTTCGCAAGTGTAACTCTTTTTCTCTCAATTAGATTACTTGAAAATTAAATAGTATTTCGGTGACCTTTACACTGCTACACTTCATTAATGGCGTAGTGTTTTCAACATAGGGTAAATTTGTTGTTGTTCCACTCCATATTTGGAGCATAGGTATTCTTACTCAAAGGTGTAACCAATGAAAAACGGAATTCCCATACCAAGTAGAGTTCACTCCCTTGCAAGAGGCTCAGAAAAGGAAATGAAAGTAGAACATCAACTTTCTGTTTTGGTTTTGCGCATGGTATTATGGAATCAAAATACAATAAGAAAACATAGTTATTGGCATTACTGTTGTAAATATAGTTAGTTTAAATATATGAAAGTTAAGTGATGATTCAGGTCAATTAATACTATATTCATGTGATTGTTTAATATCGATTATATACTTCCCCCTTTCGTGACCTAATTAAATGACCGGGGAATCCCATTACGTAATACTACTGAAGGGTTTCCTTACCTGTATCAGATTCCAAGTTGACAACAATAGCGATTTTAATAACAGGTGTTTGATAGATAAATTTCGGACTCAATAAAGATATTTGGAGATTGATCTAAACTATATATTTCTTAAGAAATAATATGACGGTGTTATACTTGTTTAGTCTGTTTATTTTTTATTTATTTCTTAAATTTCTTTCTTTCTTTCTCTCTTTCTTTCCATATATCTTTCTTTCGTTCTTTCTTTATGCGTGTATTTTTCCCCATTTCCTGAGTCAGAATCAGGTTTATGGAGACATGTATTCAAACAGCTTATACAAGGTTATATAGCGAGGCGACCCATTGTTTACTTGGTAAGAAGGAACTTAGTATACTTGACGTCAACTACAAACCATTGCGTTGGAATATATTGTATTGCAGCTTAGCTTGAAAGTTAGAACACTGTACCCAGTTCAATCGATGTAAACAACCCATTTTGTAGTCAATGCAGTAATTTGTTCCGAAGTATTTACTTGCACCCAACATAGAATATCCACTTCTGTTAATAAGCATGTGATTTGTTTGTAGGAAGAGATTCACTACTGACGACCCCTCTCCTTACCCACTATCTAGTTTCTACGGATTGTTTCCCTTATGTTGGATGTATCTCGAAGTAGGCTATATACATGCTGGGTACGCTTGTAATCGTACACCTGAGGCACCTGCAGATGATAACAATTAAACATATTGGAAGGAGAAACCGTATCAGACAGGTTAAACGATCTATCTTTCAAATTACCATCGAACTTTCACTGTACTGATAAGCCATTAGGCTTGACAAAATGATTCAATTATTTACACTGATTTATCTACATGATAAGACACTCTAAATTGGAATTTATGAACGCATGGGAACTTAAGAGCGGCCCTTTGACAGATATTCATTACATTAATTAGAGAAAGTACCCTCATTAGCCCTTCTAAGGTTCATAGAACTCCCAGTTTTTCTCCGGCGATAAATTTATTGAATGTATTTCAAACGTGGAATCATAAATCATGGACCATTTCGAGCAATGGGTGTTCATTTGTTGAATTTGGCATCTTTACTATGATTTTTATAAATAACCTTTGTAACCCATCTTTATCATATACAAAATGGTATGATACAAACGACGGTTGTAACTTTTACTCACTGGTACGTACGTAATTAGTGACGATTGGTTTTACTTTAAGGTGATACAAATAGTTTAACAAACGTTTCTATTTTGAATCAATTGACAATGTAACAGAAGGCAACGGTAAATGTTAGAATGTGGTATGATGTTGCAGAAGGAATGCCACTTTCTCAACAGGCTCACTCACGATTCTCCTAAAGTTCTACCTTAACCAACGCATCTGACCTATAACGTTACATTATTCACGCTTCTTACATAACATACCCTTCATCTTTTCTCCAGGAGATCAAAAGAAAGCCGATAATCACGCACGAACGCAAAGATAATTATAATATTTACAATTTTATATAATTTAATTAATCCCCATTCACCTGTATCAGAGCTACATCTTCACAAACTTTACACAAATTGAGATATCTCCAGGGAAACGTTTATAGAAATTGTGATCACTTCAAATTATTCGCATGATTTACAAGAAACGTTTGTGATGGTGTATACCATTCAATCTTGTAATTAAAGTCTAATTTCTATAAAGGATAAATATGTCTTTAATGCACCGTTAAGTGCAAAGCATTGTAATGAAAACATTTTGATCACATTCACGGACACAAGACATGTCTGGAATTTACAAAGAGAGGACATTTATCTATTAATGAAACCTGATTTCCCATTTTGCTGATTTTACATCATTTGAGTTCCAACCGAGTCAATGTGAAACAATAAGGGTTATTTTAGAAACAGTAGGCAACCTTCCAATATGTTTGTATCTACAATTACTTATCGAGGTATTACAAAAGATGAGTTTTTATTTCGGTAATCGAGTGGTGTAAGTCGAAGATCGAGTGAGTATAAAGTAGCAAGATTAATACCGGTAGAGTTCGTTTGAGGACGACATCAAATTCTCCTGCACTCAGTTGGCATTTAATATATTTTACAATTTGAAATGATCTTTTACTATTATGTTGTTTTTCATACACGATTGAGTAGTCCAGTATATCTATAAGCTGGTCTTTAAATCATGTATTGGTTACGCCGTTACCACATTCACAAATAAGCGACTATGCTGATTATTAATGCCAAATAAATCTTAACTATAACTCTGAAAACGAGCCCTTCAAATTTCGATTTTTAATTTTGAAACAACTGTCCTTGCATACGAGTGTTGAACCCATGTGTACGTACGTAACCCCGAGTCCGCGTTCAGTGGCATCTTCTACCATCTACCCAAGCTTTGTAACCGTTCTATGTTTTAAGCGACACGTTAACATTCCAATCAGGTCTTAATAGTTTAGTCTGATGCACAGTATTTTAATTGGATTTTCTAACGAATTCCAATCCTCTGTGTACTTTTATACTCCGCCTGATTCACGGTGTCGGTTTAGGATTTTTTTCATTTTGTGCACGTACATAAACAGGATACGGTGTTGATACATATGTCATGGAATCAATGTCGCTGAAAACACTATGCTTGTATAGCCATATGTAATACGTCTAAAGTAATGTATATTTATATTTCACAGACTAGGGTACCCTGAAATGTAGATGTGATGGGCTTTTAAGTGCAATATTTTCGAACTTCCATGATTTTAGCTCGATATACCAACATGGTAAAATAAGTACACATGGAAATGGTTGAAAAGTAATCTTATAATTCCTTTTCTTACACCATACCTGAAAACAGAACCCCTCAGAAATAGCGACCTGAAAGAACATTTCCACAGTGATAGTAGTAGAATGCATGTAATATATAACATTGTTTAAACACAGATAACCAAGGCATGACTTAGCTTCCACCATTAATGGTTATGTTTAATTAAAATTTAAAATTAAATATAACTATTTGAGCTTAAAATTAATATATCAAAATAGCCAAAATAACCTAACTTCTCCTCTCATAGAATAGTTCAAAAGCGTCGCCACTTCTGTCGTGACTGGAGATACATTATTGTTCGTAAGATAAGATTAAACCCTCATAATCAACGATACCAGCAATAGATGATACATGTGCGAGAAATGTGCATACGAAAACTAGTTCTTTTTCATTCAAACGATAGTGCTACGCGATTTTGGCAGCCTGAAAAACGCGAACAAGTATAAATGATGTATTTAAAGTCGTGGATTGTGGTTGACAAGTTAAGACCTGGCTTTGAAATTTACAAATGTTTACGTGGTTGTGCTCTTTCAGATTCTTAGAAGAAACGACGGTCTTAAAAAGGGGAACAGAAACCTCGTAGGTGTGAAGAAGGGTCTAGTAGAATCGCTGTTCGTGCTACAGGTGGTTGTCTAGACAGCCAGCCTCATTTACATAAGATGATTTTTAGCTGAGAATGAAAAGCATGTTACCAATCTACCACCATATTCAAAGTGCCGTGTAAACTTCGCGAAGTTTCCCTGAATGCCGAGATTTATGCTCTATGGTCGCACATTTTTCAAATTTGTTTTTCACCTTCAGATTTTGCATTGACGAAGATAATGAATTGTCTGGCTATTTCTTGACGTAACACTTTGACAGTTTTTCTCAAATAAAATGCAACCTATGACGGGAATGCAGATGCACGTGTCGCAGGAACAGAAGTTTTACCGAAACATCCTAAGTATGGCCGTAACTCTGCACTGATATAGAACACAACTCAACACTGAAACTGAATGATCGCAGTAGAGTCATGTAAATCAAACTGAAGAGGGTAATTAGGTTTATGTAAGAAGCGGTGACTTATATAATGTAAAACAAACAACCAAGGCGGACATATTGGAGGACTAAATACCAACATTCCGCCTGTTTGGTGGATTTGTGTAACTATTGTATGCTCAGAGCTGGAATTAAGGACCACCCTTGCCTGTAGATCACTGTGTCAACGGGAATACGCATTTTCGAGCTACTAGCAGCTGTTTTGTTGAGTTTAGCTTGACTTGTCATGAACAAATACGAACACTTCACGTGGGTATATTGTTAGTTACGGATACTCCGTTCTACACGAACTATGTAACCCACAACGAGGACATCAATCAGTATCCGTGCAACTGATTCATCGTTGACATGATTTTAAGAATAAAGTATTGTTTTTCTTCTCCAGACACTTATTATCGGAAAAGCTTAAAGAGACATCACACACACCCTACATATATATATGTATTTGTTAAAGTACAATTAAGATCCGTTGGAAATAAAGGAATGCTACTTCTTCATTTAGTAAAACAATAAAACGATATAAAACTTTTATATAAGCTAAGATGAAACAACCAAAGACTGTTCTTTTCCTTAACAATGTAGTACAAGTGTGACAATCAAGCGCATGGTGGATGTAAGAGTTGTGGTTCTTGGACATTTTACCTAAACCAACACAACTGAGCACGGATCGTTGGCATGGGTGATAACGGGTGTGAAAAAAGTAAATCCGTGCTTAGGTGCTATATAGAGCCCCATCTGGACCACTCTGTTTATCTGACATTATTTTGTATTGAGTGATGCAAGCAAAATGCAGACCAGTGTTCCTCATATATAACCGGAACGCGCGCATCGTGTTTGTTGTGAAAAGAAATCCGTTTCAAACAACTCTTCGTACGGGCTAAAGCATTTTTGAAGCGTGTCTTTAATCTAGAACAGAGAAATGTTATTTTAAATTGAAACTATGACGATTTTACTCAGCATTTGCCCTCTAATCGAACGTTACCGCAACAAACAAACCGCAGATAGATACATGATTGAAATAACTTGCATTAATGTTTGGCTTTCGTTGCTGTTAAACAGACTCGCGACAGTGCTAGAACAAATATACCAGTAGGCATTCCTATTTTCAACAATACTGAAACATTTAAGGTAATACATATGGAAGGGTCAACTACTTATTATTGATTTTGTTTCGTGTATATAATGAATGGATGACATATAAAGTGAACAAGAATGAAACTAGTCGATGGGAACGGGTTGTAGCAGAACAGAACATGCTAGGATTTGAGTTTATATAAATACAAAAATCATAACATTATATTCACGTACATTATCGCTTAGCTTAATGAAAGGGAAGTCACGTACAGTATCTCAGTGTTATTTGTAAGCTTTGTTGTACCTAGATTGTTTTGCTCAACGTTTTTTGTTTGACGGGTGCAACGGGTGGGACAGACAAGAAGTGCCGATATGATTACACTTGTACCGGGTGTGTTTAGTAATGTGATATTGTCGGCGTTACATGTTCTTAGACCAAACTATTGGTGTGGAGGCAGGCATTCAACAAGTTCACGTCCACTTACTGAACTTACAACGGAAATACCGGCCTCTCCTCGCACAATTAACAAATTACTCGCCATATCGCAGGATGCTATGTTTTCTGCACGACTGGTATTTATTTCCTACTGTGACAGACCGAGTATATCAGAACCGCCCTCGTGATCGCCGTGTATGTGGACAATGCGATCTTGGACAGCCCGATACATTTATCTGAACTTGAAGAATTCGTCCTCACTCGCACCCGGTGTACTTCGTGACCGGGGACGAAAACTCGCCAGCCTGACGCCAATACTGCTTACATACGAATATTTTGACGCAGTGTCATATTTTATACATATTTAAACACACTCCTTGATGATAACACAACTTTCACTAGATAACGATTGAGACCGTCCTTGGTATGTGTTAACCCTGCGAGGCAAAACTTATCAATGATACATTTTTCATAAACTATTTCCCTACTTGAAATTATAGATAATGGAGCTAACTGGTGCTTTTTAAATGATTTTTTTAAAGATTTGAAATGAAAGCATTAAACATAACAAGTTTACATGTTTTAAATATTCATGTTGAGTTAAGAGTTTTACGCAAACACTTACGGGATATGCTTGTAATTTATTTCAAGAAAATGAGCCACAGAAAACATTCTTTAGAAAACCATACTATGAACAAAACTAATCTAGCGAAACCAATGGATGAAGATGTTGTATCTACTCTTTCCGTCAGATACATAACATAATATTTACCAGAGAAGAGATGTTTTAGAGCATTACAATAATTGAAAACATCAGACTCGTATAACAAATGGAGATCTGTATTAAGCCTCCCATACTTGATGGCAAACGAGAATCATGTTTTGTAAAATAAATATCATAAACTGTTGTCTTTGTGTTTGAAACGAATATAAATGTATTTTCGATGTATTCACGTAGTTTTATTATTCAGTTTTCTTTCAGGAAATGTATAAAGTCGAAACTAGTCATCATACACGTTCCAATAAATGAAGAATATGCGTAACAAACGAACGAAGCAATAACCGAAACACATAAGTAACTTTCAAGCCAGAACGCAATAACTAGTTGACACTATACAAACGAGTGCATGATCGCAACCACGTTGAATGAGTAAAATGGTTCAAACTAAAAATGTCATGTTTTTTTCCAACACATAAACAATTATTACGATCAAGACCAAAACAAACATGGTTATTATATCTCTTATACCAAGACCACAGTAACTGTATTAAAACAGATGTATAACATATACACATGTACATTTTGAAAGTTAGTTCAAGCTTGATATAGTTACTCCAAAAGGGAAGGGATTTGCAATAAGAATGATTAACATTTTTGATAAATAAAACTCAGGTAAATAAAAAATTAATATTTACCATACTGAATGAGCCTCTTATCATTTTTTTGCTGACACAATTGTAGATCACATGAGTTTTGTTGTGGGTTGATGGATGCATGTATGTACACTACGAACTTTGTATTTACTGTGTACATGTTACACGTGCCTGTGGTTGCAAAAGTCAGTGTAGGACATGCCTAGATAGTACCAGGA
>ENA-OREC01000149-OREC01000149.1-marine-metagenome-genome-assembly--contig:-NODE-149-length-20213-cov-11.811730_pt1 | contig 20213 bp, 9 predicted proteins | sample MGYA00248626_ERZ508543 | MGnify/ENA primary metagenome ERZ508543 (study PRJEB26211, sample SAMN05518279) | marine metagenome | isolation source: Puget Sound, Washington, USA | host: Bankia setacea...
TTTCAACTGTGGCGAATCGTTATCAAACTGTTTCAACTGTGGCGAATCGTTATCAAACTGTTTCAACTGTGGCGAATGGTTAGTGTGGCGAGTCGATAGTATTCTTACAAAGTACGACAAGGAGCGACTAAGGCAAGAGAACACAACCGTTGTAGTGTACTGGGCTCAGCGAATATGGGGCTTAACTGCCTTAGTTTCCATTACGGCTTCGCCACGAAAGAACGGCCAAGAATGCATAATTGTATTATGTTTAGTTGCGGCATTGTCAGAAAATACAGAGAAAAACAGTGATGATAGAGCCTCAGATAAATTGAGATAATGTGTTGGGAAGTTTATTTCGGGGGTCTTTTTAAAACAAATTTTCGCTGAAACGCGTATTTACGTCTCCTGTGGATAAGATAAGCATATACTGTTTGGAACAATAATAATAATAATAAAGAATTTTTTATTAACGAGAGTGCTTATTAGATGTACATCTATCTACCATAAGGCCCTCAACACAACATAGTTTAACAACAATAACAACATGATTTAACAACAATAATAAATGACTATGATATGGTGTCAATGCCCTTATTAGATTTGAGGTGAACCAGTCAGAGTATAATAAAGTTTAGTAGGTAATACACTTCATGTGTAGATAAATGAAACTAGAGTTGTTGCATGTCATAAGAGACTAATATACACCTACAAGGACATCAATACCAAATCATGCAAGTCATATAGAAGACATGAAGAACCTAGTTCGCTATCAGATGGAATTGATAAGTAATACTAGATACGCAAACAATATTGTGTACAGAATTAGTTTGAAATTTGCTTTTATGAAATAACATAATAAAAACTTGAAATACAGTAGAAAATCATATTAAGGAAATAGTTTGTGTATTACGCTGACTAAAAATAAACCATTACATCTATATTTAATGAGTATGAAATGTTGACTTAGATGTACTTAGACGGACCAGTGCGTATGTTGCAGCATTTGGTATAGTTTCCTTTTTCATTGCTTGCATTGTCTTGAAAATCCCATCATCAAGCGATTGACGAACATACATTTATAGCATGGGGACGCACCTAAAGGATCGCATATATCCGTAGCATTTACAACAAAGATATTTTGAGATAAGTTTTTTTGCTGTACTTTTGTTGTTCTTTCTTTCCTGGGCACAGACAGAGATTCCTATCAGGAGCGGTTTTTTTCTCTCCCGATCTGTGCTTGTTACCACGCTCCTGTCTGTAATCCGTGGCCAAAAATTGTACCATTCTCTCACCACAACCTTTAACCACGGATATTTCATCGCATACTTGAAAATGTTGTGTTAAGTCGGGGTCGCTGATTTGAATTTGCGGACCAGTGATGTGAGTTTACGTCAGATGTTGGTGTAAATGCCACGAGGCTCGTCGTCTTACAACCTCTCTCACAACTTAACATCAAACATTTATCCACGTAACAATGACAATGTATTACACAGGTTGAATACTGTCACTTCCAATCTCGCCTCCAGTTGGTATCAAAAACTTGAGCTGTCCTTTCGTTCATAGCATCAAGAGGCAGTGACACAGCGCGTGTTAATCAACGCTGACAAATGTATTGTTTTCACGCGAGATTTGACGAGATTTGGTGTAAGTAATGGCGACGTTTACATTGTCACAGAATCTGTTTGGATTGGTATCTTTCTGCAATAATTTAAAGCAGGTGTGAGGCTGTCTAGATGGTATGTGTACTCGAGAAGTATTGCAATTTAAGTCAAGCAGATTACCACAGAGGTGTAGGCAGGAATTTGAAAATAAAAGAGACGAAGAAAAAGAAAGAAAGCCAACAGTTAAATTTAAGAGTTTGACAAGGGACCCACAAGACTGTTCCGGCGATCGTTGAAATGTTATACAATCGGCATGTGAAATCAAGCACTTACGGGTGGCACACTATGTCCATAGTTAAAATGACATTTTGATAGGGAACGATCAGTCTGTGGTTATACGCAAAAAGACACCATGATGATGTCTATGTGAATGAATAGTGGAACCACCCAGTGATCCAGACATTGCGCTTACATGTATTAAATCTGTATTTCGTCATGATCACTTGAGCACACATAGTATGATTGTAAAACAATACTTGTATTGTAGTGGAGATATTTTTTTTTAATGTTACTATACATTACAGGTTCATTGCATAACTCATTGTTGGTGGATTCGGACACACCCGATGAGGCTCATTACTGATGTAAACTACGCCGTCGCATGGAATTTCTACGAAAGCAACACCAACACTATACGAGCTGCTTCTAGAACCATTTCCGATCGCATTTAAAAATAAAAAAGAGACATCTGGGTACTTTAGCTGCAGTTATAGTTATTAGACCGTTGTCCCTTGAGCAAAACAACACAAAAACAACAACACACAACTCAAATTACTCAAATATACGTAAGTCCCATTTGGCCGTCAATCCAACTAACGCCTCGTGGTATTGTCATTCCATAACTTTTTTTCAGCAATTAACGCTCCTTTTTTCTTTTAATTTCAAATTGAAAATATATGACACAAACATTCGACGATCTACACTTTATAAATAATAGCTCTAGCTATGATACTCGCAAAACAGCGATCGACGTCATTGACAGGAGTGACACGATTTCTTTTCTCTCACTGACTCTCTCTGTTTTCCAGTTATTCTATAGATGTCAGCCACAAGCAAACTGCGTACAACCTGCTGGAGCAAAGCTTTATCGGTTTTAATAGTGTGAAGTTTTAACTCCTTCGGTTACTCTGCGCTACTGATTGAAGCAATAAAACAGCGGAGTAAAACCTCTTGCTTATAAGCCCAATTTAACAAGTAGCTATACTGCACTGTTGTACACAGCCATTCTACTGTAGCAAGCACCCAGGCTAGGTAAGGCAACATGTGAAAGCAATTAACGGCCCAGTGAATGTTGACACAATAATTACAGGACCCAAATCCCTTCATATACCAACGTAATATAGAGAGAGGAGTGAGAGGGGGCGGTCTAACGGAACTTTTAAATTGACTCCTTAATTTGACGTTAATCATAACAGAGTTAGTAAACATTATTAAAATGCATATAGTTGTCAGAGAGAATTTAAGTTGGGATATATAATGTTTTAAGTGGCATTGGTTTCAGTGGTTTTGACAGTGACACTTGTTTCGTGAACATGGACTGGCATAGTTATGACGGTGGTTTTAGAAACCGGCGGGACACTGCGGTAAAAAATGAGCAAGCGACACACGGACAAATGTGACACCGTGTTCACATACAAGCCAGCAAGTCATGAGAATATTGTTAAAGTTTTGTTTTAGCTAATTATGTTGCAGCAAGGAGGCTGGGTTCGTGTGAACAAATCGATGCCAAAACATGTGGCTACAACAACGCAATATTTATGACACCCTGACTGACTTTTAGCATACTCGGCAGCCTTTAAAAAGATTCAACCACCCTTCTGTGTCATGTTTATAATATGTTGTTTTGTCTTGAATCATGTGTGCCTGCTACTGGCAAGCTTCTTGTGCCCTTGAATACTTCATAAATGTTCTACTATAATTTCCATTTGATTTTTTAAAATATAAAATGAAAATCTAAAAAAAAAATGTATTTCGTTCAATTGTCTCAAATAATCAATTGCTGGTTAAATCAAAAGCGACAACTTCAAGTTATCTATTGGAGAATTCCTACATGGAATGTCCTAGAAAAAACAAAGCCAACGGACCGTACAAACCAGTGTGCATTCGTGTATTATCAACTCCATTATTCACTCAACTCCAGTGAGTTAATTGAAATCATCTTCCCATTAAATTTTAATTGATTGACTTGGCCTATCTTGAGACAACAAGAAATTGACATAAGCATTTGTCATGTGACGTTGCGTTCAACGCGCATGCTCATTAACGTTTCAACAGAAAATTAATTAGTGCCAACAGTGGACCCCTGCGAACCGTGGGACAGGCATCGAATAGGGGCTGGAAAATCTGCATGAACGGAGTAGGTAGACTTGTTGACAGAAACTGTTGCGCGTTTATAGATTTACAACAATTATATCTTTAAATGTAATTAGAGAGAGAGTACGAGATGAACATCTTCTGTATACTATAACATATATACACTCACATTTGAACTGTTTATTTGGAGGTCAGTAAAAGCAAACTAACAGTTTAAGATGCGCCTGAATACATTAGGTCGTCGTTTACTTTTACGTCTGATATACATGCAAGAATGTTACATTCATCATCTAATTTTCAGTGGTATACTCCAAAACCTCATTAAGTACATTAGTATTTTCAGGTTCATCCGTTTGGAATTCCCTCCTTTCATATATTCATAATTCAAATTCAGTTCATCATTTTAGAGCCCAGTATTTACGTTGGGTAAATTCCTAATGATCAATGACAGTTATAATGCATATCACAATACCCTGTTCTACGATGCAGAAATAGAATAGTCACAAGTCAGTTCAATTTATATGTATACATATACATGCATTTGTCAGTTTGTTTGTTAATTGTTATCTATTGCTTGAGGCCCTCGTGGAAGATTGACGTGTTGTCAAATGAGTGGCCTCTTGAAATAAAGTCTTTATCAGTAACGGTCAAGTGATATCAGTTTATATTTTCATTTAACATGCACCTATATAAGTAAACGATTCGATTGAAATATATTTCTTAGACAAAATACAATGGTCAAATACGAGTGCGTTGGTTCAGCGGTTCCGTGAACTATGATCATTCGTTGTTCAGCTGTCTGGAACATTATTTCGTGTTTTTAAATTGGCAATAAACTAATTCAAAAAACGCATACAAAATGCACCTAATAGCGCAGGAATGTGAACAAGCATCACTAGCTAGCACAAAGAGATGACCAAGCGTTGATTAACTTGGATTGTAATTTGTCGGGACTATCACTTCGTTATGGGGAAATGATGATAAACTACGTCTCCAAGAGTCTTCTCAGCATGCGCCAATAGAGCACCTGTCTACGTCATTCAAGTTACGAGCGTTTATTATCACGTTACGTAACGTCCCTCGAGATTCAAGCACCACGTGCCGTTACGCGTGCGATAATTGACACATAATTAATACTAATGTGAAGAACTTAATATGTAATCGGGACTACAAATGCCTTTCTCGCGATTTCGGCAGATTCGGTGAGATTTACTGATTTCCCCGGAAGATTGCGCTGATAAAACGACTTTACATGTGTTGGTATATTCAATGTTAATATTGCGAGACATTGAGATAAAATCAGAACGGTAATAAATAAATCAGACAGTAATTTGCAAGGAAACAAGAGAGAAAATCTACCCTTTTTATCGAAGAGAAGCGTACATGTGTATAAGGCGAAGGGAAACGCACGACCACAGTCCGGTGCGAGCACAAATACTTATTTAAATGAAGACTTATTTGAGACATGTCTTGAGAAAGCGTACCATGAGAGCCCTATTATTTATCTTACATGTGGTTTTAATTTACATATTGCGTCCCTTACATAATTTATTGCAATCAAGATACATGTTTTCTTTATTTTCATTTTGTTAATATATTAAATCAGTATCAGTAGCACCGAGCGTGGATTTCATAACACAAGACTAGTGCTCTTGCTTATATTATACAGGTAGGTTGGTAAGTGTAAGAATTGTTGGCAAGTGTTGATAAGTACGATGTAGTACTTTGTATCCGAGTACCTTGCTTGTCACTGTTAAAACTACACACACTACACACAATGGATGATGATGTTGCCATATATTTTCATTTGATGCCAGTTTCAACATTTACGATGGTAAAAACATTCCCAGACCTATGTGGAAAATGTGGGGAACTTTTTCCATTGGCTGTGAGCAGGCCGCCGCTTGCCTCCCCTGCTGTGACTGACAGCCTACTGATGAGCCACAACGGCTTTCTGTGAGAGAAGACGCCGACAGTAACCGGTTGCCGTGAAAGTTAGGCCCCGCCTTAGTTATTTGTGGAATACGCGTGAGTATAGCTAATGTATTTGGTCTATTCGCACGCCTTAGATTATCTCACTCGAAGAATTCGGAGGAATTGCAATTTTCGAGAATCTTGAGTGCCTCGCGCGATGAGCGTCGATGTAATGTATCAGCCGTACACTACGAGTTTTGGATATCAAAGAAATAATGATCATTCTATGCAGGTAACGAGACTTATTGTTTCTTATAGTGTGTCGATGACAATGCAAGCGATGCCGACATTCTTATCATTGTCATAAGCGCAGAGAATCGCCGCGAATTAAAAAATTTGGACATGAATCGCGGACTTGGCTTCGGTGACTAGTATGGATTCCAACCAATTTGCAAAGTATACTGTAATTATTTTGTAATCAGATTTTCGAACAGTGAGTCTGGAGAGCCGTGCATTTGTGACATATCTTTGCATATCTTGATATTATTTTGTGTACGCGTGTTGTATAGGTAACAAGCGAGGATTTTTTGACTATGTCTCTGGAATTGGAAACTCTCCTAGATTCACCGTGGTTAGCAATCTGAGTTAGACATCTACATGTTTTACCTCTCTCCACCCGGAAAACTTCCTAGTTGTTACATAGAATATTTCTCACCTAACTTGCTATTCTACTGTTTCTATTGTCAAGGGTAAAGGTGATCCATGTTCCGGAAACATTGACATAACAGATACTTCATTGTTCGCATGTTTTGGTTTATCTTTACATTCATTTTCAGATTTTGCTCGCAAAGTTGTCAGATTGTTCGCACACTACGGATAACCTTAGACTATTTACAAACGTCATCTACGGAATCGTTTAATGAAATAGGCACTATGATATTACTATTAACTACTAACAATGTTCAATTCCAGTGTTAAAAGTGGTATCCTCCTTGTCATCAAGATCTTCACTTACGTCTCTAAACATCGCTTCTAGTTGATAAGAGTGTTCAAGTACCCTCGTTAGAGCTGTCACCATTTATATTGTTAAACTCGTCTTAGTGATCATAGATTTGGCGAAGATCAACATCGTGTTCACATATTTTATTATATTTATGTTCGTTATGTTATGTTATCACTTGATATGGAGATATGGAACCATTATTTTCTCCGCCTTCTTCTGTACTTATCTTCCAAGTTAACGACGCGTGCGAGTGTTTTATCTCTTATCATTATTGCTTGTAATACTTGAGAAATTATATTCCTTATCTAAATATATTTTCATGGCAAGTTGTAATTTAAGTGTGATGATTATCTAAGGAAGAAGTGGGTTTCTCTCTGTCTTTTGAAGCATGATCTAACGAGTTAAGAACTCTTAGAGGGCATCGAAAAGTGTAATCGCAACATTAGGACAGACATAGGTGACATATTTTGACAGATCTGGTAAAAAACCCATGTAAATAATAAAATGCTTTACAGAAATGACATTGCCGATGCGTATGCTCTAGGAAAATATTCGAAACTATATGTGTACATTTACAATCACAATTTCTATCTTTCTATCTCGCGTTCTTTGGATGTTGACAATGTAGTTTTCACGTTGATTACATATTTAACGAATTGTCATTAACTTTGAGTTCATATTCATTTAAGATACTTTCTTTGCATAAGTACTTTCGCGCAAGGGTTTGATTTGTCAATTGTCTTCTACTTCAATCTGTTTCATGTACATATGTTTTATATTTTCAGTCATTATGTCTTCCCAAGACCCAGGAGCCGTTGGACTTAGGTCTATATGCGCCTCCAACCAGCACCCTCGGGCACGGCATCCCCGGGCCTGCCATAGGTTCTCACAGCTCACACACCTCATCCTTCGGGCTACATGGTTCAAGCCTCGGCCATACCACACACGGTTCACATGGAAATATATCTAACACTAGTACCGGTTCATTGCCAGGGTTAAAAGAAGAGGATAAACCAGAACAGCCAAAGGACACTCAGTTTCTCAGTGCTAATTGTGTTCTTATGACATATTATAATGGAGACATTTCTGCGACAGTGGATGAACATTTTTCTCGTGCACTAAGTCAACCAAGTAGTTATAGCCCGGATGGAAAAAATAGCAAAGGTAAGAACAGTGTACTTAAACTTCTACACATCTAACAAGTACAGTTCAGTTCAATTTATTTCTCACCGTTTAAAAGCTAAAACATGTTATACTCACATTATAGTTAACAACAAAAGTACAAGCATTATAAAAATAGACTTTTTATTAAAGATAAAGTTAAAAACAAAACAAAACTAACGAATTTAAGTTATTGATCTTATTGTAATAGTACTCTTGGCTGTCTTCAGCAAATCAAATATTTCATTTTTTATTTCGTAAAGTAGAATATTATCTTTTTTGTTAAGACGTCACTAGTATGCTTCCTTTGATATAATAGTAAAAGTTATTGCAAACAGCGTGCCCTAAGGTATATCTTAAAGCATGATTGTTTTCTGTCAAAGATTTAAATTATCTTGAATGTTAGCATATGTTGTATAACTATTTTAGTCATACTATTTGACTGTTGTTACACGTTCTAAGGTAAGCTTAACATCACTGATAATTTGTTTATCGTGGTTAAGTTTTTAGGTTAAGTTGCTTGATGAAATGGGTTTTGGTGAAATGTATTAAAGACTCACTTTGACTTTAAGTTATATACTTATTAAAATCGGAAGAGATAACATACAGTGTACTGTTATAAATTCATCACACACGTGGCATAACATAATCAATGGTTCGATTATGTTCAAATACTGTAAATGTATTTATTTTTGGTCTTGCCAAATGCTTCGCTAATTGCGTATAATCATATAACTAACGAAATACGCATTATATATATTTTTGAAATCATGTTCTTAACTACTGAACCATTAACCTATATCACAGAAAGCACTCACTAGACAATCAGTGGTAATAAATAACAAGGTTAGTAATATATTGTATAGACTTTAATTAATACTTAAACAAACAGTATAACATGCACACTAGTTAACATTTATACTGCACTATAAAACAATATTTACACGTTCAATATCCACATAACAGAAAAAAGGAAAGCAAGCAAAATAAATGTATTAAATACAATCAAAATTGAAACTCCTATACTGCGGATGAGTTGCACTGAGAGCAAGCTCCTTAATTGTACCGTTGGTTTATTAGCAGCTTCTCCGACATTGATAAAACTTAACAAGCAATTAGAGGAATGAAAAATTAGACAAACTAGCAAATTACCGCCATTCAACTGCACAGGAGCAACTCACGGAGTGTGCTTGAACAATTGGAGAGTAGAAAAAGTCGAAGAAAAAAAGGAGAACATTTTACGAAAAAAATAAGAAGTTGCTCGGTAAATGTGTTTTATTATTCCCCGAACTTCTTAAAACTCGTTTAACAGCTCAATTACTTTCAAAAACTAACGCTCTGCTGCTTAGCAAAATCCGTCATGGCCGTTTTCTGTCGTTTGTGGAGAAGGTTTGCGTTTATTTTGAGAGCCCGCGGTTCCTGCTGTCGACGTGTCCCGTACTGGCAGAAACAGATGCGTTCATTTGTCACACCGTAAAACCGTTTACCTCATTTAAACGATTAGCCAATCTCAACACAAATAAACGTTTTGTCAGTGAGCCCTGCTGATTTAAAAGTTGTTCCTGTTTGATAATTGATGACCCAACGGCTGTAAATAATCGTTGAAGAAACAAACAAAAAGTCAAAACACACGTTACCACCATCGGGTTCAGTACACTTTCAACATGTTCGTGTTTTGTTCTTAAACTAAAACGTGATATACAATAAAACCGTTTCTAAACTAAATACAGGGTACATATACGTTTTGTTCGTATACAAAGAAACACATATGTTACAGTGACGAATGCTTAATTTATTGTTTTACTTTGCAATATGATGTGTTATGATATATTAATTCAGGAAAAGGCATACATGCTTACAACACGTGTACAGCACAAAATATAACACGAAATACACCAATGATCAGTGTTACTCGTACATGTTATAATATATAAGAAAATCAACAAAGGTTAGTATAACAAAATAAAAGTAAATAGCAGATATTCATCAATATACGTATTACATAATATATTTAATTTATTATCCAACACAGAATTGACAGTGAGAATCAATAACCTTAATTTACAAACAGATACGAATATAGAATACAAATAATACGTATTAAAACCTTGTTATATTTAACTACAAACATTAGCTTTACATTTGGCAAATGCAGAGCATCGTAATAGTGAGAGATGGCTTTTACATTTTAAATTTAAAAAAAATATAGTTCCCCCTTGTATATTCAAAACTTTTTTGAAGTAATACATTGTGATTTTCTGTGCAAGCGTTAAACATGGCACCTGTAAGATTTTCCGTAAATAATAAATAAGTCATAATAATTAAAGTTAAGATAGATGGTTTCAGATTAATTGTCGATGTGTGTTTCCCTAGATTTCCACCCTTCTACTGTACTATATCCAAGGCTTCTGTACGCTGTCACGCCGCTCTTGTAAATCTCTCAACCCCTTGTATGTTCACGCTATTATTTTCCGTCATTAATTTCACATGTTCATTTAACTTGTCACTTGTAAAACTGCTACTTTCATTAGAAGGAAACAACGCGGGCTCCCGACCGTTTTTAACTGTCCACAATTTATTTTATAGTGCATTGCCTGGGGAAGGGTTGGTTGTGGCAAGTTGCAAGACTGGCGTTACACGGGGGCTTTACCTCGCTGTTTGTAGATAGACTTACAAAGCTCTCCAAGCTCTTAATGCACTGTTGATTTGTGCTTGACTCGCTCATGTCACTCCGAGAAAACAGGTTTAAAGAATTAAGAAGTCTCATTTTAATTAGTGTTTACATCATTACGGTAATTTGTAAGTTGTAAATTTCCTGCCTGCCTTGACGGCTACTAAATACATTGACAGCGTTTAGTGCTAACGGTATGAAGTGTCAAACATTGGCCACGATTTTGAGTTTGTTTTAGAAACAAATTAACAACCGAAGAAAAAAAGATATACAAAGGTATCAAATAGGCTTTTTGCTCTTAAGTTTGTTTGTGAAACAAGATTTACTACACTTGTTTTCAATAATTAACTGAAATGGAGGTTGTGAACCAACTTGATGGCGACGTTGATGATGAAGAGAGGGGCTTTTTGTAGCTCCGGTAAACTTGGGTAAAGTGGGCTTAATATATTAATCTTATTGATTGACCTGGCTTCATCGTTTACCATGTATTACAATGTTGTTGAAATAACTTTGCTATTCCGGTAAACATTATATTTGTGGGAAAATAAATAAAGCCACATTTTAATAACATAAATTATTTTTTTGTAATGATGTACGGAATAGAAAAACGATTGTGACACATAAGTATGGTAATGCATATGTGTAGATAAACTAGATGAATAAAGATAAATAAAGATAATGTAAAGATAAATAAAGATAAATAAAGATAAATAAAGATAAATAAAGATAATGTAAAGATGTATAGTGTAAAGATAATACATGTACATGGATTAGAACGACCCTTCTATCAAATACATTGATCTGTTTATATTTTTTTCTAATTAAGGCATGTAAATGCTAGTGGAATGAAACAAACGTTACCACTAAAGATATACTCATTTTATAAGTGTCTTTACGAACATGTAAATTGTTAATATAAAACATGTAGTTGGTCTACCAAAGGATAGATAGTTACTACCGTTTCAAGCATTGTGTATGTCTATTCTTAAATGATCTAATCACAGCCTCATTGTTTATGATTTATAAAGTACGTTATATGATAGTATATACAAATAGACTACACACAGTCTAGAGGTTTCAACAATGCAAACTTACACAATGTCAGGCACGCCCTGGCATTTCAAACGCGCCATACTTACAATAACTTTCTGATGCAAACCATGGGAAAATATGCGCGTCTGTTGCACACATTGTCAGTCTATGAACACAAGAATGTGCAAGAGATACACACACAGTCGACATTGCTCATTTGTACAGTATAAAATGCATATCTACAGTTAGTTTAACATAGGTATAACTGTCTCTATGAATGTAACATATAACAGTATATAACTAAGTCAATTTGACAAGTATTTGAGAAATCAAAGAGCTAGCTGGTAATCGGCCAGGTGCATCGCTGTCTGCAGCCGGCGACACTTTGAAGTTGTCAAAGCTGAAAACAGTAACTCGTCACTTTAAAGAAAACGTGTAGAAACAATAATGCAATGTTTGCAGTCTAAAGTCTAAAAGTGTAGCTTATGCAATTACCAGGGGTAACACTCCTGAAAAATAAAGTTGTTCTCTAAAATGCCACTCACAGTCTTGTATGTAGAGCACTGTTTGCTTTGTTCTCAACTTGTTGTTTTCTCTGCTTTCAGATCCATCTCTCATGTGTCAAAGAAAATTCCCACCTTCATTCTGGAACAGCAACTACTACAACCATGGGTCCTTCTATTCCGATTTCCAGTTCCCGTCCGGGCACTACCCCACTTCTTCAATTCCAGGGTTTTCAGGATTCCAGGATCCGTGGTTTTCCAGATTTTCTTCACAGTCACACACATTTCATCACAGACCCATGCATTATGACTTTCCTTATTCATCTATGAGTGCTGGCAGATATAATTCTAACTTTGGGTCACTCCTGTTACAATCCGCGCGCTCAGGACATTTTAGCGGAAGTGATTATGGGAAATCTACAGATACAAAATTCAGATACCCGGATTACAGATTGGGAACCGACTATCCAACACAGAACTCGTTTCCAGGTAAAAATAGTGTTAGATAAGCATTCATAGGATGATAAATATCAAGTCTGGTGGACATAATATAATGAAGATTATGATGTCGGAATATGAAACTCCAGATAATTTTATTTTCTTATTATTTCTTACATATGTTTGCCAGTAAGTTTTTACATTTAAACCAATATATTTGTATCTATTGCAATATACACATTCACATAGAGGTACATTTGTGTATTACATAATGAATTTCACGTGGCAATTATAATTATATCGTTCTTTCTTAATGGCACGTTGTACTTATCTTGTTCAATTATCAATGTTCTAATTAGCGGGTGATCATAAAGCGGGAGGGGGATGCATTGGTCTCAGTCCATCAGCGTAGTAATTTCCTCTCGGGTACCCACACCGATAAATACAAGCTTACCCCCGCCCGCTAATGTTCCACCAATTCGTCTTCATCAGCCAATATTGATGAGAAACTGTGATTGGTTGTTAAGACTAGGAGCGAGTGTTGTTGCTGCAAACCATCTGTGCATCGGTAGCCATCGTCCCAGCAGAGCGATTGTTAGTTTATGATAATTGTTTTATGACTATTTCCGAAGGTTAAATGTATGTCATATGTGAGATCCATTTTCACCAAGTCAGTGTTCGGAACAGAGGTGGACATAAATAATAATGAGTTCGGCCCGCTAAGAAACATTTCTTAGAAACATAGTTAATGCGTTATTTACTCCAAGAGATGAGACATGTAAACATTGTCTTAAGCAAAGGATTTCACATCTTAAAATATAGTTTTAATAATAATCATCACGATTTAAAATGACGTCTGGTTTATTTTGTCTTCTTCAGGTTTGGAAGCAACCGCCACGGAAACGTCTGCAGGTCGTGACCTATATTTGTATTGACGTCACTGAAGTGAGTCCGTTGATCAGAATGAACGGAAGTTATCTAAAACCGACATGGTAGACTGAGACCACTGGATAAAAAGGCGTTAACACGCTCTTGAGAATGGAGGCATAGCAATGGGTCCAGTATGAAGACAGCGCAGAGCTTAAATCGGAGATATGGCATTGCCAAGAACAGACGCTATTCAAGTCGGCCAAAGAAAAGGACAAGAATGGTCGCAATGGGAAAACGTTGGTGCCCTTCTAATTCACCTGAACCAATGGCGCGTAGATGAACTGAACAAGAGTCATCATATCTACAGACAATGTTTAGTTTAAATGTCATCCATGGGACTTTAATCATATGCATCTTGTATGTCAGCCATGGGACTTTAATCATATGCATCTTGTATGTCAGCCATGGGACTTTAATCATATGCATCTTGTTTGTCAGCCATGGGACTTTAATCATATTCATCCTGTATGTCAGCCATGGGACTTTAATCATATGCATCTTGTATGTCAGCCATGGGACTTTAATCATATGCATCCTGTATGTCAGCCATGGGACTTTAATCATATGCATATTGTATGTCAGCCATGGGACTTTAATCATATGCATCTTATATATCATGGTGTATCATTTTCACGTGTATTTATATTTGATGTAATCATTAATTGTACATAATGTCCATTTCTTTTCTTTTGAAGAACATTTTTATTTGCAGATATAATAGTACAATAAATATTTAAAAATATCCAGTCGTCTTAATTTACTGACAACTTTATCATTATAGCAAAATCATGGAATAAAAAATATGGAATTCTGCCACGGAAGGGATAACCCATAACAACAGACCAGACCAAACTGTACAGTGCACATGATACAATAAATACGCAACCTTTATATGTTAACATAATTCGTAAAGCAGAGAGCACACCTTTGATAGTAGGCTTCCCTTAATTGTACATAATCTGGATGTATGGATTGTCCATAAACACCATAAACGCATTACGAAATATATCAACATCATGTTTACAACAAACTGTGTATATGGTTTTAGCGGACCAAACACAAATACAAACATGTTCAAGCAAGAGAATATAACATTAGTGATCAGAAGATTAACTGTTAATAGTTGGATCTGAGGTTCAACTTAAATGTGTCATTTTAGAAATTAAACACATGTTTTAAAAAAACCTGTCCTTGCCTCCCTGGTATTTATCTGACAAATATTTCAAATGGACATACCTAATCAAACGTCAGATGATGATGATCTTACGTCCGAGCGGGAATCAAAGGGTTGCCAGTATAATGGAATAAACAAAACTCTAGTCAATACTGAGTTGTTGATACTCCATCAGCCATATTGTTTGCTGAGCTAAGTTAAAGACCAAAACGCATTACAGCCTTATAGGATAGTACGTGGTAATGCACCTGCATATCTAGAACACTTCTAAATGTGTATATTTCTTGCATTCAAGAATATTACGCTCATAAGGAAGTTACCAATCATAATGCACCTAAACCAAGAATATATATATATTTAGAAATACTATAGTGAATGCTTTGACTATTTGATCTTATTTCATGTTCGAAACACCAACATTGTTCATGGAGTCAAATAAACCAAATATAAACTCTCAACATAACTATCTACACAGCGCAGATGCATGGTTACACACGTGATATGATACATGTATAGATCAAGTATGTTAAGAGCATGATAAGCTATAATTGTACTCTAAATGAATATGAGTTATCGTATACTTCATCGAGCTCCCTATTCCATTATATTACAAGTCTCTATACAATAATTGCACTTTGATACAGGTTTAGTAACTTGAGTCTTAATACTTATGCTCCTTTTCATATCCCCTTATGTAAATGTTAACAAGGCAATGAAGGAGCTGCCACCCAAGGAAACTAAAGATGGGATAAACTTTAGCAGCATCATAACGGCTAAAACAACGACCACCTGTTTCTTGCCAACAACTGCGCGGATCTCTTCAATAGCTTACCCCATACATTAAACGGCTTTATTGGAGAAATTAAATGGCAAACAAACCAAATAAATCAAGTAACTTTCTGAACTCTGTCGGCGAAAGACAGAACTAACCGTCCAGTTTTGGTTGGTACTTTCCAATTTCGCAAGGAGGCCATTTTTGGTTTGAAAGTTGCTTGAAGTTGAAAACAAATGAACCAATGGAATGGCCCACACCTTATTACTGTTTCCCTATCAAACTCTTAGTTCCTTCTGACGTTAATAGTCTGATACTCTTGAATCGGCGATTTACATGTATATCTACCATAAACACCTGTTTCAATGGTTTGCCATATAGTATACACAATATTATAATTAAACAGATTACGTGGGATAACTCAAACGGCCATGGGTTATGAAAAGGTTAAGTGTTTAGTGCTTCAAATGGCCCAACCTTTGCACTCATTCATATATCACTAGAGGTACAACTTAATGTCAGAAAATGCAAGTATAACGTACGGGAAGAAGTTTGGTACTATAGACTTTGAACAGCGACCGACACCCCATAACAGTAATATATTGCGCATTAATTAATACAGAAGCGTACATATATACAGGTCGTATGTAAAGCTGCATGGTTTTAACAAGAATCTCGTCCTAATGACTTGAAAGTACACGTACTACTCTTCGTATAATAATGTATGAGCATATCAATGTGGCTAAAAGGTTCAAACAAAAAGTCAATAATTCTAAGTAGAAAGTAAAAAGCTATAAACAGAAACATGTGTAACTTTATGGACGACCGTTTTTACGATGTAAAAGAAATGCAAAGATATGTTCGTTTTAGTTTGACGGCGCATATATACCCGCATTCAAAGGTTATATACAACACACTGTAAATATGTATAATGTGACGCGCTTGACTGATGCACCATACATGTTTCTGACGCAGACGATCCTTGGCATTGTCCTTCTGTAGAAGTTACCATGCCAACGGTTGTACTAGGCCCTCACACAGTTCGTTATTTCTTATAATCCAGATGTAACTATATAATATTAATCTTTTGTTCTTTATAAAATAATTAATTAATCCAACACGAATTCCTATTTAATGACTTCTACTGAATATCTGAAGACACAACAAATCTTGTTTTTTTCTAGTTCTGTGGAGATGTTACAGCACTCCAGCATGTGGATTATCCAGATGTTGTTGCACGCAAATAAAAGTTGTAGCCCTCGGACTCTTTGACGACGATGCTTTCTTCCATTTGAATTCTTGTCATATCTTGCGTAATGTGGGGTGCCGTTATTTTCGATTGTGAACGGAATTAAAGAAATACTTGTCATTTTTCAGTCGTTGGCTTTTTTCCATATTCTGGTGAAATGAATACCTACCAATTGCAATAAAGGTTTCTACGCCGTGTCTTGGATAGAAAAAGAAATCGTTTACGAGAGAGTTAAGCGTACACCGTTCAGAGGCTGTGGAATTTTATAAAGCTCTTAATCCCTTGTGAACTAACATTCTATTTCACAAATCTAGCAAAATCTGTCATAACGGTTTGATGGGGGATAATCCAGCGTTTAGCTAACTCTCGTGAGATCTCGTCAGCCCGTGATCACGTTCTAAGAGCAGACTGGTTATGCTTTTAGGTTAGTTTAATTGTAGACTGTGACATTTTTATTGGGCGTAGATTGAGTGTGGTTAAGTACCAACGTTCAACATGTGTGTAGTTCCTTATATCGATACTGATGATTTGGCCGCTATAATTTATGATGCGACTGAAGTTGTGGTCATTGAATTGCAAAATAGTCGAGTCAGTTCAAAAGGCCACTTTGCGCAGTGCACTTTTCTGATACATACACACATATTTACTATCCATCTGAATCTCAGAAACAAAAGAGAAATATTCCATCAAAAAGGAGTTAGACGATTAGTTGAGAAGTTAGTTAGATAAACATGTTTGGTAAACTAATTTGTTTAAAATCTAAATGCAGCAGTCAGCCTTCTGCTTTCCAAAACAGACAACCAGTCCATCGATGCAGAGGTATACAAATGCTTATATCAATTAATATTTGTTCGATAGAACGGTACTCTATGGTAACAAAACAAATATTACATAACATACGTAACAGCAACATCGAAGGACAGGACCATTAATATTAAACAATGTCAAGTCGAACCTAATCGTGTAACAAAACAGAACAACTCCCTTACATTGAAAACAACGGTGGTAAACGGGTGTCAACGAAGGTAGATTAAGTATATGTCAAACCTGACACATACGCTGCTTTTTCATTGAGGCATTAATGTTGAAAAAGACTTGCTGACAATACCCTCACAATGCTCCCCCCCCCTCCCGCTTCAGCCCGGGAGTAACGACTGGCAGTCACCACGACTCCACACGTCAACATGGCAAATAAACCTTTTCTCATGCCGCATTTAATTTACGCTTTACTCAACCTTTCGGGTCAAACGATACCTTAAAATCTTGTTAAAACGTTAAAACTCACAGTTTGAAAACATTTATGACGTATCAGATCTCCTGGTGAAGTCGCTTTCTGCCACCGTCTATCAACACGCGGCAGTTGTGGGTCTCAGGCAGGCCGTAATATCATGGCTCTGGGAGATTTTCTAACTCAAGTTTTCCCCAACCTGTGAAATACATTGAAACTTTTAAAATGTATGTACCGGTATTATAGACATGAAAATGCCATGAAAACATAACAGTATTTCTCAGACTTTGTTAAAATCTATGGAGCCCCTAAATGTTGCCTTGCTCTTGTCGTGGAACATTTCTCAGTGTATCAAAGTTAACAAAGCGTTACAAGTGGGTCTTTAATTCCAGATTATGTTACATGTGAAAAAGAATGGTTCAGATAAGTTAACTCATAATTTCACAGAGACGTTGTTTATCCTTTGAATCATAACTAAAAGAAGAAGAAAAATTACAAGTTTGCATTGGCAACGAATATGGAGGACATGTCAAAGTTGTGGTTGGCACTGCGATCAAGAAACCTTGGTTTAACTAGTTATACCGACTAAAGAACTAGACTAACCTAAAAGTAACAACACAAAATATGGTCTTGTATTACTGTTGTACTGAATTGAATAACTTATCGATTAAAATAGTCGAAATTAAAACCGAGAAGTTCCAACTGAATGTTTTATGCAAGTGTACTCGACTGTTGCAATGATAAACTAAATACAAAACACTAATTGCAGAAATGCAAAATGAATACAAATGTTCAAGCTAGACCATTGTTCATATGTATAAATACCTCAGACCACATGATAAAGTGTTGTCCACCTCAAATATGTATGGCACATGTCATTATCACAGCTTTTCTGTTAATGTTACATTTTGCTGAAAACTGTAAATGGCAGCAGAGCAGTGGTCAAAATGGTAAACTAATGACCAATGAGTCAGGACATGAAGTGAGTAAGTGGAAGTTAAAAGTGTAATAGATGAGTCCTTCTTGACATCATTATTTGCCAACGTTGAATTTGAAAAGGGTACTCGCAAAAAGTTTTCTAACAGGTTTAAAACAACGAAGAAGATAACATGTTTTGCTCTTGAACTTTGTGAACTGTCAGTATACAAAGACCCGAGGTTAAACTGTTTTAAATAATATCAAAAGTTTGATTTACATAGTTATTTTTTGCTGTCACTTTTAATGATGTATGGATGGAACCTCGTTGTGGCCACTTGATGGAAACCAGAGACCGGGGAAACCAGGCTCTTGGGGTGTTAACATTATGGAATAATATGGCAACTTTAACAAGCATTAATGTCAATACATGTACGCTACTACGCCCCACTTTTGTAAAGAGACACCGACATATCCAACCAGAGCGATTGACCACAAAAAACTAAGGCGTATACCTGAGCTAGACCGTAAAACACCATACTGCTTATTGTTTCTAACTCTAATGATTTAATGGATTAAAACCAGATGGGGTCGATTTGCATGATTATCACAAATGAGGAAACTATTTTCATCAGCAACTCATTCGTGTTTTCTACGTTATTCAAAATCAGCATGGAACTTTCAGTGAGTTTGAAATCCATTCTTTTTAATTCTTGGGTAGTTATTTCCCGTGTATTATTTATCATTTCACGGTCAATGAGACCGTGGTAATGGGTGATGTGTTCCAGATACAGAACTGTTGGTGTTAGAAACACAAGACTAATGTTTATGGCACCGGGCCCCTTTTAACATTAACCCCAATAAAAAGGCCCACCAGAACAGATTGTACAAACCATGTTAATGTGTGTTTTTGTTCAATTCAGTTAAATCATTTGTCTAGTAATTTAGGTTTTGGTTGTAGTCGACGAGTAGGTCAAGCGTAAGATTGGTATTACTGTTCCTGTCTGGACTATCTACCGTTAAATATCGGGGTTAATGTTAAGTTGAGACTTATTACATTGTTATGTAAACGTAGATTTAAACATTTCATATATTTATATATATATATATATATATATATATGTTTTCTTTATTCATGTATTGATTTTCAATGTATCTCTTTCAATATTTGCAATGACATAATGCCATTAATTTTGTTTGTGTTCGTTTGTGTGTGTGTGTGTGTGTGTGTGTGTGTGTGTGTGTGTGTGTGTGTGTGTGTGTGTGT
>ENA-OREC01000150-OREC01000150.1-marine-metagenome-genome-assembly--contig:-NODE-150-length-20183-cov-13.098627_pt1 | contig 20183 bp, 8 predicted proteins | sample MGYA00248626_ERZ508543 | MGnify/ENA primary metagenome ERZ508543 (study PRJEB26211, sample SAMN05518279) | marine metagenome | isolation source: Puget Sound, Washington, USA | host: Bankia setacea...
ATATGCTTTTAAATGATATTTTGTATAGTTGTTTGTGCTGTGACATCCGTGTCGTACTTTGTTGTTATTTCATAGACATGTAGTAGTCTTGTGTTGCATCTGTACCATTCTGTTCCAGTGAAGTTGTACTAAGAAGCCCACTGTAAGGATGACTTACATAGCCAAAGTGTATTCAGGTTTCCGGTGACCTTCATAGTTTAACTTGACTGTACTAAGTTTGCTCATCAATGGCTCATGATTGTCTCAATGTCATCTCTCTAGTTGAAAACAAACACTGTATGTATATTTTATATAGAACATTTTATTCAACTTTTGTTGTAATGAAATAAGCACTGTATGTAACATCTGTATTTGATAGTTATTCATAAATATGTGTACAAAATTTAATGGTTCATTGTTTTATGTACAACCTGAGATGAAGGTAACATTTATACACAAATAAAAACAAATAACATAAAACTATTGCTAAAACACATAGTAGCTGTATGCAGATAAAATCTGTAACAAATGAGAAAGTATGAAGTATGAAGAGTAGCAACACTTTGATTGTGTTTACTCTTTAGAAAAACTATATTGAACAACAGTTCTGGAAAAAAGATCCATTATTTAATGTTAATATACTGGTATTATTACTGGAAGACAAAAGTGTAAAGAATTGAATTTGTACAGAATTATATTGTTACAACTCTACATATAACTTGTCACAAAGTACTGGTCATTTGTCTGTATTGTATCACATGAAACTGTGTTCAACACCATTTACACCAGTTTGTTCACATGTGACAGTGACAGTAGTATTAGAATGATAGAATGGAAATTGTAAAAACACAAACATATGTTGGTTAACCATTGTTAGCTTTGTTGTCTTTAATTGGAAGCACATGCTAAATTAAACTAACCTTCATCATGCTTTATACTACTGTCGTTATCATATGTAAACAAACTATGAGCATTATTGTTCATTTGGCAACATACAAACATTCATTCTAATACATAAACATATCACAGACTCAGAAATAGAAAATATTACAAATTATGATATATATGTTTGATCAGTTACGAAACAGTTTATGTTCTTACACAAGCATACAGCAAATAAATGTATCTTTGTTTAAAAGCATAACTCTTATCCACAAGTATTCATACATACATATCAAGTTAGATTATAAGCACATTTGAGTTTTGCCTTTACTATGGCCAAGTTTATATAGTTTTATATAAGTTTTTACCAATCAAAAGTTATGTTACAATTTGTTTTAAATACTGTATAGATGTTCAAATCACATTCAAACAACAATTTATCGACAGTATTTCACATAAACATACATACAGGAACACAAAGTATTGCAAAATTTTGTTTTATTGCAATTTCATATTACTTAGGTTCAAATCTTATTCAAAAGAAAGGCGATAAAAGAAAACAGATCCCATTTGAACGTGTGTAACCTATCAACCTTATAAACATTTACAAAACTCTCGTACAAGATAAGTGCAACCTATACATAAGTTATGTCAGTTAAACTAGTGTCAGTAAGCTCTTCTAGGCTACTGTTGTCACGGCGACAGTTTAATGAATAACGACATGAGCAATCTGATTCGTCTGCAGACGAGAATGAGTCTCTAGCTTGTGGACCAAACTTGCTGAAAGTTTTGCCCGGAGTTCTTGCAGCCCCTGATAGAGCTGTACTTGCACTACTCATACTACTATTGCTCGATGTGCTGGATCGTATGGTGTCTGTGGCGCGTTGGAATGATGGCGGTGGGGTATAAGCTGGTGGAGCACCTTGTCGAGATGACTGCATACCTACGGGGGATGAACGTGCAGATATGCTACCATTTTTACTTGTGTCAAACATGCCACTTAAACGTTTTACACTCCATGGAAGGTCTCCCTGTCCACCAGCACTACTCACTGCTGTACGAGTGTTCACTATTGTCTGTGACTTAGATACGTCAGATTGATTAGGATTTCTGCAAGATACTATTGTTTGAGATGAAGTGCATGAATCTGATTGCTTAGACTGAGGTTGCTTTGGTTCTACTGATGAAGCAGGCACTCTGAACACACTGTCTGGCATTGATTGCCGCACGTTTATCACACTGGGAGATAACTTAGAGTCTAATGAACTATCACGGCTTCTAATGTTTGTAACAGACGATCTACCAGTATACTGACTCAAGTCCACCTGAGCACTTTGCACAGTGTAATCAGTACTACTAGCACGCGTTGTATTGTCTCTTACTGGCCTGTCTACTTGCTGATTCAGCGGGTGTCTATTACGATTTGATATAAGAATATTGTCACGTCGAGGTGAAATAGAACAGTTAGACATATCATTCTTCATATTCTGAGGCAAAGCACCAACACTTTTACTGACTGAGGTATTAGCTACAGTTTGTGGTGAAGTATTTTGCGTAAGCAAATTTTCACCAGCTCGTGGAAACAAGTGTCTTTTCACATCACTAGGACTAGACTCAGCAGCATGTGTTTCTGATCGATATGGAGGTGGATTGTTGTAGGGTGGCGGCTGATTTGGCCGTCTAGTTGGTGTAGAATCATTGCTACTATTTCTACTACTACCGGATGAACTTCTACTTAAATGACCTTTCAAGTCGGCCACATCACTACAGCTTCTTTGTACACTAGAACTTTGCGGTAACAGAGAGCTGGAATAGCCCTGCTGGCCTCCTTTGGGTTTTAAAAGCGAAATATTGTCTTTTTCTTCTGATGAAGACTTTTTCAAAGGAGACCTAGTCCTAGTCTGTTCTTCCTGATATCGTTTAAGCGAATCTTCATACAACTTACGAGCAGCTGTTAGGGGAGTTTCTTCGTCACTCGATGAAGTTATAGATTCTGTTTCCTCCTCAGACAAAATTTCTTTATGAGCATCTAATGTTTGTTCATATTTTTCTTTCTGATTTTGATACATTCTTTGTGATTGTTCAAACAATTGTTTGGCACGCAAACTGGTTTCTCGCTGCCTGGCAGTTTCTGCATCACCTTCTGTACTACTAGCTGGGGATAAGCCCTGTTTCAACATTTTGTTTCTTTGAACAGCCTCATCATAGTTAGGAGGCTGTTCGGGCCTATAACCGTTTGTTGTATCATCAGATATACTCGAACTTTCACTAGCACTCTTGCTATGCTCAATGACTCTCTTTGTTGGAATATTAAACTTCCATGGCACATCGAAACTTGTCTGTACTCGAGTATACGACTCTACTTCAGATCCAGATTCAGATCCTTCATCTTCACTGGACACGGAGTTCTCTTCCATTGGATATTTCTGCTTATGTTCAATGAACTCAGCTGAGTCGAAACTATTCCTGCGCTGCTGTGGTAACAGTGCATGATTTGCTTTCATTGGTGTGTTTTCACGTCTTTGCTGTGATTGAGAGCTAAGGCCTTGTAGTACCACACGTGGTGGTGGAGAAGTACCTTGCAAACCAGCAGAGTAAATGTTCAACTGACGCATTGCTGCTTGTGAATTGTTATTATACACATCCAAATGGGGTGAAATTGGTTTATTATGTGGGCTTTCAAATCCTCTTTTGTCCAATGAGTCCTGTGAACTGTATGTAATTGTCAACTTTGGTGATTTGATAATGTCTTCAGCTTCCTTTGACGTGTTTGAACCAGAACCTTTCTGACTTATCTGAGGTTGTAATGGGAATGATCTTCTTGCCTCCAGTGGTATAGGAGACCGTCTGCGTAACTTTGGTGAGGTTTTTGGTGACACTAAGTAATTGAGTTTGTTTGCTTTCTTGTCTACTTTTACACCAACTTCACTGTCATCATGACTAATCCTGTTTTGTTTTGAACTTGTGTAAGCAGCATGTTTACATTGCTGTGAGAGCCAATGTGGCATACCACCATCCTCCTGGTCTGGAGTGTTAGCTGGGGAAGACAGTGGATCAGGACTATTTTGTCTGTTCAGAAACGAACCTGATGAGTCTGAGAGAACACTATCATGGGAACTACACAATGAGTATTTGGGTGACATTGGCATAGTGCCTTCACTTGATTGTTTGTATAAGCGCCCACGGCCATTGTTCATTCTGTTCATGTTACCAAACTCATATATTGTAGGTGAGTTAATCTCCTCAAAGAACAAATGAGAACCACTTGCTGATTTAATCAATGTACCAATATCATGCTTTTTAAAGTTTTTCATGTTCATTTCAGAGTCTGCCTCTGAGCTTTCTTCAACACTTTTCAGAGATTCTGTTGAACGTTTATATTTCTCTGCACTTCTATTGTATTTCTTCTCATATGGAGACTGTCCATACATTACTTGTGGATTATAAGACATACGTTTCCTATCAAGCTCCATATTTGGTGAGGTTGAGGGATCTGAGCCTTTCCTGCGTGGCCGTCTAGGTGGAGGTACAGGGTTGTTATGGTTGTAATGGTAGAACTGACCATCCAGACTGAGACTCTGCTGGTCTAAGTCTTCCTGTGACATGTTGCGTTCTAGGAAGTGTGAGTTACTGCGGGCAAAGTTCCTGGGATCGTTATCATTTCCATTACCATCTTCATCATAGTACTGGGAGTCACTGATGAGGCCTGAATCTCCACTAAGGTTGGATGGAGAGAAGTGGTATTTGTTCATGCTTGGGCTCGAATCCATCTCAACCGGGTAATACTCTCGGTCCAAACTGTCAATGGACGAATCGTCTCTTCTAAAGTTACCTGAAAAACAAATACAGAATAGTTTATAATAAATTTAACCATTTATCTCAAAGCATTTTAGTATTGTTTAACTTGACATTCAAATTTGAAATAACAATTTGATTATTGAATAAGAAGAACTTAAAATGTTTAGTTATTTTTGTAGACAACAGTACCAATGTAAAAATACGAATGGAAAATACATCTTGCTGAAACTTACTGTGAGAGCTGAGCACACTGTGCATACTGTCGGAGTCTGTGCTGGAATCTTGTCTCATCTTTTGTTCTACGACATCCCCAAACAGTGTGGCAGTATCCAGCCCAAACACCTCTGGACAGTGTTGTATCATGTACTGTATGAAGGCAGGTGGGGTACTTAGTGGATCGTTATTTCCCTTTGGCCACAGCATACTTGGTGCAATGCATACAGACAAGTTATAGGCAGTCATAAGGTTCTCTTCAGACTTTTTGTCAATGTGGTAGAGAACACACATCAGGTGTCGGAGCAACTCGTAGTGACAACGGGGCAACTTGCTGAGAGTACTGAAAGAAAATAGAAAAAAAACATGGTTTAATTTTAATTCCAAATATGCATGAGCATTAAATATATGCATTGTGATAAAGATTTCTATAGAAAGTTTCATTAAAAATTCTTACTTTTTAACTATTTTGATAAACAGGTATGATAAAAGTTCCAAACACTATAAAACATTCTAAGATAATATAAAGCAACAAACAAAGGTTAACTTACTCTCTTAGTTTGTTGTTTTTCTCCTCTGGATCTGTCAATGCATTAGCAGATACCCAGTCTTCAAATAGCGACTCCATGAGCAAACTTTTGGGAATGTTCCTCAGATAATCCTGAAAAAGATGAAAACAAGATACTTAATTACAAATCCCTACCAATCATGTAGATTTAGGTATATTAACCACAGTAATTTTATTAATTTAAAATATTCTGTTACTTATTAGGCTAAGATAACAAATAAATCATGTTTTTGCATTATGTGTCTAATGGTTTTATATATCTACTTCAAATAATTTATTCTTGAAAGAAAACAAGCAGAGTACATACCTTCACGAGAGCCCCAATAACCAGTGAGGGCCATGATTCCCCGTTCAGACAGTCTTCTCCATCGTCCAACTTCTGTCTCAACTCTTTCAATGTTTTCGCATTACATGACTTCCTGAGGATACCAACTGTGTATGGACCTTCTCTGAACAATATTGTGAGCAGCTCCCTCATTGGTTTAGCAATAAGGCAATCATCTGAGGTCACGTCTGTGAGGGATCGACCAAATACTTTCCCTTGAGCTTTCTTATCTTCTTTGTTCTTGCGAAAGATCGTGAACCTCCGCTTGTGCTTCAGCTTTGTTGTAGTGCTGTTTTCATCTGTGAAAGAGACAAACAAATACTTTGAATATAAAGAAACAGTTCAATAGTGTTGAGGTAAGTGGAGAAAGGGAATTTCGTTTTCATAATTTGTTACTACATGTACCATTTTGATATTGTTGTAAAAAATATTGTTTATCAAGCATAATTAGTCTTCTATGCTTTATTTACCATCAAGGGCGTAAAGTTGTAGCAAAAAGTTTCATTAATATTGATGACCTGTAACCGTCTTATTGTTGTTTGTGTTCTTCTCTTGAAAAATATTGATCCGGTGTTGGATTATTTACATAATTTTGAATACTTCATTACTTTTAACTGACACTTGGACATACAAGTAAATGACAGTATGCTAAACTCGAGGAATCAATGACAATATAGAAACTGTTTTAACTTTGTTTTTCCTGTTGAGTGCCAGGTGAGGACAATTCGTTGATCACAATACGTCATTAAACAAGAGAGGAAGAAGAGTGACATAACAAAAGTAGGAGTAAAGCTGCCAAACATACGAGGGATGAATGACACTCTCTCTGGGCCATTTTGACAGTCTGAATTATAAATAGCACGCTGAACAACTGTTGTTAGAGCTGGAGGGGGGTATAACACATGTATGAAAGTGTTTGAGTCATGTTTGCTTGTACTGGACATGCTTATTTAGATGCACACACTCGACAGGCCTATATGATTACCCCCAGTAACCCAAATGACAGCCAATGTTACCAAATATGGTAGATGCGACAGTTGCTCATTCACTGCTGACCTGTTAATAAATTTAAGTAGCCGTCACTTGAAAGATACATGTGTCTACTCATAGCAAGGTGAGTGGGTACAAGGCATAATTAAATTACAAGTATAGCTCCATGACAACACCAACTATGCACGAGGGGAGAGGGGGGGGCAACCATTAATAACAGACATGTACGAGGGGGAGGGGGGCAACCATTAATAACAGACATGTACGAGGGGTCAGGTGATTATCTGTACTAGTATAACCCACTTACTATGTTGCTAAACTGATCCAAACTTGCCCTGAAAGCCTAAAACTCACCAAGAATGCAGCATGGTTGGAGCCAGGGTTACATTACAGTGATTATTACTTAAGATATAAAACCCTTCATGCACTAGTAACAAGTACAATGCATTATGTCCAGGGGTAAAATAAAAGTGTTGTAATAAAGAAATGAAATATCTGTCAGCAGAGACAATAGATTTTGGTGATTCGTCAAAGTTTTATCACTTGAAACCTGTCAACGAACCAGTGTTTTACCTTTGATGTGACAGTGTGATTGAAAATTATGTAAAAGATGAAACAGTACACTACTTTTAACTTACTGATACACCAAAGAGAAAACCTTGGGGTGGATAGTTGTTGAAGGTTGATATCTGTATGTACGTGAGGTGAAAACCATGCAGACAGTACATTAGTCAAAGATTAACTTTTTGAACCTATTTTGAACTTGGCTATCCCCAAAACAAGATATTTGAAATTTGTAAACATGGTCAAATTGTTTACAGCTGTTGTCACTTTTAAACCAAGTGCTCATCGTCAAATTATTTTTCATAAAATTTAGAATAATCCCTAAACTTAAAAAATATCATGCCTATAGAACGCGGGTCAAATATCTATTTTTCATGTATGTTGAAACTGATCCTCCGGTAAACAAGTTTTTGCCATTTGTGTTTTGTGGTTTCACCCCTATCATCTGGGCTTTGAATAATTATAGTGGCTCAATTTTCATTCCCACTTCAAACCTGTATACGTTGAGGCTATGGTGAAATTTTACTGGCCGATAACCTTTGAATGACCAGCCTACTTTAATCCTCTCACACCTGTAATCAACACCTACAATTGTTCAAATTACAGGCCAGACCTAAAACCATTTATCTTCCTTCCCAAGATGTTGTGCTGTTTACTTTTACTTTCCATAAGTGACCCTGATCTATATTAGTTTTAAAATTTAATCTTACGTTTACCTTTTTTGTTCAGAAATTGTAGCATTAGAATAAGTACAACAGAGGTAGTTTTTATAATGCCTGTTTAGTTATAACGGTATCATTTGTTGTAAATATAATATCAAATAATATGGACCAACGTTTTGAATGGTATAGATTTTATAGGTTTTGACGCTGTTCAATTGTACTTATCTCCGATGACTAAACAGTTACTCCCTTATCTGTACAATCTGTAATTCATACAATTTATTTAGTTGTAAAAATAATTAGGCTGATATTTATCTGTGGAGGTTTCTATTGTGTAAGATCTGGCAGACGGTTCATAAACACTTTACACAATAGTTTATACCTTCCAACCTCCACATAGTCGTTTAATAAGAACGTATAATATTATCCAAGGTGCAGACATGTTTCACACCTTAGGTGTTCACAATTTTTTTCACCTAACTGACCCTAGAGCAGCTCGGAGATAAACTGCAGTGCAAACTTGTGATAAGATGACCGGTCAAGCAGTGGACAGTACAAAAGTTTGAACTATAGAACAAAAAAAAACATGAATTTAGAAAGCGTAACTATTTTGGTAAGACACTTTGGGTCAAAAAGCTATTGTGTTAAGGCACTTCGCCTGTATTTCATGTGATACTTTTAGTTCTCTTATACAATTGTGCTTTAGTAAACGCTCTGTGCAAGCAAGTTGTTCAGTTGTTAGGGTTTTAAGGGCAACTAACTGAGCCATTGTCACAAGTGGCTGTCTTGGGTCACCCATAAAAGGATCAGATAATAATACAAGCTGGACCCTAAGGGGGTTTGTGTCGTAGTTAGGTAGGACATGTGTTCAATTAAATTATCTCTAGATTCATGATTATAGTTTCTGGTTCTGGGGGCAAACTCCTGTCAACATGACATTACGTGATGAGGACAATTTGAAACCCTTTAACAATTAGTCTGTTGATAAGGGGCCACATCAGATACTCATTTAGTTAGTAATATGATCTCTCATTAGTTTGGTACTTGTGTGTATTGAATGAAGTACCCCAGGTAACAATGAGCACCTTAGAGACTACCGTACTTCCTCCACAGTAAAGTATTACTCACAACAGAACATTGAAATGTTGACTTCATACATTTTTATGAGAGCTGGTCATTTACCTGTACCTTTATCAAAGTTGGTCGAAATTTAAATACCTCCCTGAGGGGACTCAACGTTATAAATTCTATAAAAGTTTGATGGTTTAATGTTAGCTGAAACATGCCAATGATTTATTAGCAAACTATTTTCCAACAGGTGGAATTTAAGTGTCCGAGGTCTTAAACAAGTGAACCATAAAACTTCAAACTCATATTGTCAGTGCATCATTGTGCATTGTTCAAACTGGCAATAACAATTAACTTACATTTTATGATAATCAAAAACAATTAAAAGTTCAAATGATGAAATAACGTATTGTTTTAGGTTATGTCTCTACATGAACTGTTATAGTTAGTAAATGTTTTCATAAACTGTTAACCACAAAACGTGCCCGCCTCCTAGTAGATACAGCAGCGGTGTTTCGTCCAAGTATATTATCCACATTGAACAAAACATTAATTGTGAGGTACGCTTTACACGCCCCAATGGTTTATTTAACAGTTTTATTGCCTCACATTATGCTAATGTCAGAGCGGCCTTACGTAATATTTGTTGAGACTGATGGGTATATAATCATTCACAGAACATTAAATTTTCCGCGCCATCCTTTACTAATTTTGGTAATAAGCGTGATATTTTGGTGAACCATCCAAGCATAGAATGAGAGCATTCCATTCAACTGCATATGAAACGTTCAAATTCTTGCCTAATTACCATACTACCTACATATATATTTTGCAATAAAAAGTTCTATCACCCAAATCTAAATCATTTTTTCTCTCTTTACATAAACTCGGTCACACTCTTATCCTTTTAACTTACACGGATGGGAGGTATTCACTTGTAATGTCTACGGTCTCTACCTTTTACGGTTTAACACAAACATGTTCTAGCATCTTGAATACATCATTTACCTCATGAACCTACTGACTTTGTTAACCAGTATGTTATTAACTTATTATTCTCTGCTGTTTTGGCCTGTCCAACATATGTTGAAATCTGACAAAATCAGGAAACCAAAAAAGAGACATTTTCATTGGTACAAAACAAAGATTCTTTTATGAGTCCTGAACACAGATGTAATGTATTGGTATATTACAGGCAAATAGCCATCTACAACATTGTAAACTAGTTCTTACAAACTCTGGCCAGTTACAACTAATTTGGTACTACTAGCTGGTAGAGTATAAGAGACTTGTTTTGATGTGTGCAACATTGTCCTGTTTCACAATTCAGTAATATTAGATAACTTGTTTTGACGGGAAGGCCATTTTTAAGTCCAAAGCTGATCATAAAAGCTACAAAACACCTATTGAACCAGTACATAATATCAATGGCCCTGGTTGCACAATGTGAAATGTCGTGATGTAAGAAGAATTTGGCACCTTAGTGTGAGACAGAGGGCAAACAAAGGGATACACTATTGGGTGGTCTGAGCACTGTGAAAGGATCATTATCACACCTTTCACCTTGCTATATCTACAGAAGAGGTCATGCTGTACTTCTTCCCCCCCTGCCAACTAACATGGTAACACCTATAGTCCTTCCAACACAACCTGGCAAAAATAGCTTTCTTGGTTGACCACAAACTGAGTGATTAGCACTTCCACTCACTGGTATATTAAATGCTTCTTTTGTCAGGCTATCAACGCCCATTGTCACCTTGCTTTCTACTCTTAGATTGCCCTGTATTACAGCTAAATACCTTCACCTTTTGAAGCCAAGAGCTGTTGTTTCTCTCAGCCCAAAATAATTTACATCAATTTGCATTACACGTTTTGTGCACAATTTATAGACGACAATGTCAAATGTGCAGTAGCTAAGAATGTCTATTAGCATAGTGGCAGATCCTAGAGTGCAAACATGTACCTATATTGTTTGTACAGAGCAAAGAACTTATGATTTGTTCACTTCCCTGTTTTTATTTAAATTCAATTATGTGTGAAGCAAATTCCAGAAAGTTTGTTCAAGTAAAATGACAATCGTGTGAACACTGGCAGTGGAAATGTTACAGTCCCTTTGCTGAACTATTTTGAGACTCTTTTATTACTCAAAACCCAAACTTACCTAGACTGTGTCGTTTCTGTGACTTTTTCGTTTTCAGGAAGAACTCGTATTTTTTGTTGTTCGTCTGCATCTCATTCATGATTCTTTGGATTTCAAGCTCAGTCACATTATCATCTGTATGTTTGCCGAAATCACGGATATGGTTCAGCTTAATTGCGTATGGCAACTCATGCCCTGAAAAAGAGGAATGTTGAAAGACATGACTAAATTGTTAAACTCACGCAAAAACAAAAACCCCAACAACAATGTATTCACTCCTACAAGGTTATGAGGACTTCATTCACTCATCATTTGCGAAATACCAGCACGTGTATATCGTTCAAACTTGATGTTATAAACAAAACTAACATAATTTGTCATATAATGGGTTGGGAGATGTCGGGATTGTTTACTGCATTAGTGAAAGATAAGAAATGTATAACATATTACCCAAGATGTAGCGGTATACCAAGCTGTTCAACATTATTTTTTTATGTATGTTTTACTTTTTATTACTTAATTCTATCACATTACAACAAATCATGTACATGTTTTGTTTGTATGCATAAATTATTTACTTTTTATGTGTCCTCAGTATTAAGATAGACATATGATTAAAAGGTAACTGGAGACAAGATTGTTTATGATTGTCACAGTTTCAAATAAGGAAACTACACGGGAAATAAACATATCACTTTTGTTTCTCCCCACATTTCCGTGTGATAGATTGTCAACAATTTTTAGTTACGTTTATGACATTTTCATCTACCTGTGTACAGAAAGGTAGAAATACAGGTATGTAATTACCAACTCTACCTGTATGTTCGTTTTTCTCATTTGCATACTTTGCTGTCCATACTACAGGTAAGGTGAATGTGCTTATGACTAACTAACATACTTGATTGTACCTGATAAGAGATACTTAAGATAAGAAAATATAAAAAAGGACATTATTTATTTAATAACTTCTATTGTTTCCTTGTATTTGTTCATTGTAATTTCCCCCTTTGTAGGTCACTGTAATATCATTTTATCAGTCACTAAAGTATGTCTCAAATAGCTAAGACACAATCAAACAAAAGGTATATTTGATCTAATGCTTGTGACTAATTTGTAGAACAAAAAATCTACCACTAATACCCTTTATGTTTAATGTGCCACTGTGATTGGGTATTAGTTTCAATCAATGACAAACATGATTATACATTGTATATTAATCCTATATAAATACAATCAATAACTATTAAAATGCACATGTTTCATGTTTCTTTTTCTGTTTTTGGCATCTGTTATCAATTAAATGGTTCAAATGGCATGTTACCTTTCTTGTACATGCCAGAAAATATATATATTTCGTTATCTTCACAATTTAAGTTAAGTTTTGTCTTCTTTTTAATTTCCGATACAAATGTTAAACTTATTTCCAATCATTTCAATTTTGACTTTAACAGCATTGTAAGTTTTACATAAGTATTTACCTGTTTCTGAAGGTACATCCAACAACATGGTTAAAGTTCTTTATTATATCCAAATAAAGTCACAAAATCAAACAATAAAGTCCACAACTGTCAACTATATGCAATATCACAGGTAAGTCCTTAATTAGAATTCATAAAGTTATCCATTCTTCTATAAACTGGCTAATGTTATCGAGCCAGTTAAAAACACAACTGTTCTATTGACTGTATAAACCTAATATGGTAGACTACTACAGTAGAGTAGCTGTCTCTCAATCAGAGTCATGTGACAAGTAGTCTCAGCCAATCAGAGCATAGTATCAAAAATAACCACTGTATAGGTTTATGGACAGCAATGTAAAAGTGAAGTAGGTATATATGGAATTCAGTTATCAGTGGAAATAATCATTGACCGTTTGACCAACAACAAATATTGTATACAAATATTTACATAATCCTTTTTCGTCGATTTATTTACATTTTGTAGCCCTCTAATAAATAAGGAGTTAACAAAATTGTGGCCAAAAGTTCAAGTTACAATTTTAAACTAACTTTACCATATTTGTTGAGTTTGTTGTACAACTAAAAATGGCTATATAACGTGTCAAAATTTTAGTTTACAATGATGAGTGTTATTTTTGAAGTGGGTGGGTTTTTGTTAAGTTGTTATTTTAAAAATCAGTTCAATACAAAGCAGCTAAACTTTTTAGGGTTAAACAATTTACTGATTGAGCACTTTTGCATTATTAAGAGTTTTTCAATTTGTTTAAGAATATTTGTCAAAGGCATGTCTCTGAAATGTTGTTATAATAATCGTTATTTAGTCACACGTCTGATAAATGAATCAGCAATTAGAACTTATGTCTGAGTTTCCTGAGGTTTCTCGAAGTGTTTTGTTGTCTTGTGAAATTTGGCTAATAGTGTCATCTGCCATGATTTCTATGTTTTCACAAAGTATCAGATTCTGGTGGAAATATGAAATTCACAGGTGTTTAAATATTGCTACCTGTAACCAATTAAGACATGTATTTGTAGTGTTTTTAAAATAAAATAAAATCATAGGTTAATTGCCTTGTAAAATCCTTGTAAAATCTTCCTACTTGAGCGAGACAGTGATTTCTTCCTTCTAAACTGGCAGTTAAACATTTTAGTGAAACCCTCTGGGAAATTATGTGCCTTATGGTTTATGTAATAAATTCTGAAAACGGAAATATTGGGGAAATTGAAATAGGGAAAAGTAAAGCTTTTAAATACTATTTATGTCCCATAGCATTGTTTTAGACTGTGTTAAGATGAGTGTATCTGATGCAATGGAGGAGACAGTGATGTTGTTTGTAACCATGGTATTTCTTACATGTCCATGACATTGGTTACCTGTCTTTAACCAAACATGTTTGTCCATTCTAAATAGTTTGGTTGCGGTTTATTATATGCCTACATGTCATTTTACATGAATGTTATTACATTTACGGTCAACATGCTCGATTCTTGACCTCTCTCTGGACATTGGCTACTGTGTATGTGAGAGCCCATTCTCCTTCATTTACTGTTTCATAATACTTTGTTTTGCTAGAACAGCTAAATATTTGCAGAGTGCTTTTCTTTCTGAATGATATGGTTATTACAGTCTGTGGCCATTCCCAAACTCCTTTATGCCGACTATCTTATAGATAAATAAACAAGGATTACAGACCAATTTTACGCTGTCATTAACATAAACTAAGATACTGTCATAATATCTTTTACGATCTTGTGACCTTGTTTTCTTTAAATGGCCAGTCCTGTTCACATGTTTTTGTTATTGTTATTTTCCTTCCTACAGCCAATAAAAACAGTCCACTGTATGTAACAACACAATAACTGTATACACCATATAAAGCAAGGAATGGTCAATCACTAATGCACTGACCATTGTAAATTAATGATTCTGGCTGGTGTCCAGGGAAGGTAGCCAGCCTTGGATAAAACGCCTGGGGCTATGGGTATGGCTGAAGTGTGGCCATTGGACAGTTGGGTAGGTCAGTTAATCCTTTATGGAATGAGGTAATTGGCATAGCTGACCTTAATCCTCATTCATTTGATATGTTGGCCCCAGACCATAAAAAACATACCTGATACTTCACAGGTATATCAATGTGCATTATAGAAAGGGCAATTAACCAAGCGTAGAACTGGGCTAACTAGGAGATTTGGACACGAAACATGGGACAGTTCTTTGGGTTATCTCTAGAAGCTGTAAAGTACGTTAAAGAGGCACAGTGGGGCACCATACTCTGTACAAAGGCATTCACTAAACTGACCAGACAAAGTTGTAAGGAAACAGGTAGGTAAAACATACAAGTACAATTGAGTACCAGTACCAACAACATGACCAATGACAAGGCACTATTTGTTCTGCATGATAACAACAATACCCACACAAGAAATGGACACCATAGTAAGTTAAGAGTTAGCTATACAATGATGCAAGATCCCATGCAAAGTGTCACTGAACTATTATACACAATGTTCTTTTTGGTATAAGTTAATATTCATTCACATATATGGCAAAACCATGCTAAGAGCGATTTAATATCGTAAGTTTTGTCTTAAACGCATATAACAGAATTTAGAAAAAGAGTTCTGTTACCTAGGTATCTGACAGAAAACTCTCCACTTTTTCACTTATTCAATTCGGTTAGAAAACAAAGAGGTTTTAGGGTGATAACAATTAAGAACGTAAAATCCATATGTTTTAAAGCATTTTCTAATGTGTGATGTTTTAGAGTGATTAATGTTGTACTAATTAGATGCAGAAGTGTGAATACCATTATACAGTCATAAAACAGTGTTTATTTTCACGCGGGTTAAGTATAACTTTAATTTAAATGCAGGTTAATTTGTTCGCATCTGATGAGATGAATAGTTTAAATATTTTCTGTGTTAACATCGAGAATCGTGGAGAGAGGTTAGGGACATATCTCAAGGCCTTTAATGTATCTCTCCTCAGCCTAGACTTCACGGCAGAGCAAAATGTCAGACAGTTATTTAAAAGAACATCATGAAAAAGTCGGCTTTGTAAATTTGTATATTAAAACATAGGGAGCGAAATGTGTTTAAGTCTGGTATGTAAGATAGTTGAGTTGCATTATTTTACCTCTAACGATCTGAAATGGCACATCATTCATTTGTAACATTTCGCTTTCCTTTTTTACTTTTATATTGTATTTTATTTTCGTCTATAGTTTTCTAGCCAAATATAAGTACATGGTATTCAAATGATGAAGGCTGCCAATTATACATGTCGTTATTCACTCAGAGGAGACATGTAATGTGTGTGGAGACGAGGTAAGGTGAAAGGGGCTGGGAAACTGGTCTTGACTATGGACACGACAAAAAACTACCAACCAAAGAGAGTACACCTATATGTAACTGTAACATTGCACCAAAATTAGTGTAATTAAATCACCACAGTTCATGAAACATGTACAGAAAAAATATAATTGTTAACCATTTTGAAGGAGGGGGATATATTTCAACAAAAAATGCCATTGGTTGTATTTTTGGGAGATATTTGTCTGGCCATAAATTATATGGTTATTAGATAATTACAATGTTTGTATGGCGATCATTGCCTTTTCATGACACTTCAATGTTAACCAAAAATGTGCCACCAATCTGAAAACCATAGGTCCTTCACTGCTGACTGAAGAGGCATTTAAAGTGTTTGGTTTTCAAAATTATGACATTTAGCGGTAATCTGATAAAGTTGGACATATAAGGGTCAGCGTTATACCAGTATACTTAGAGCCACAGGAATTCTTTGTACATATACAACCTTGTCCCAATCCCTGTAATTTATGACAAGATTTGTACCAAACATGATACATTATTAAGAAATATACAGGTATCTTATCTCAAGCTATATGTTTGCCATAAATACCGCGTTTTTTTTTGCCATAAATACTTGTGTTGTCTTTACCAGGTACTGGTCAGTAACAAAACTTGAAATATATACAGCAGCTAAAATGGCCAATAGCTGATATGACATAAATCCTTAACTTTATCAAACTGTATACATATAAATATATAGCTCAGACTTGCATAACCTGCATCTATCATGTTAATAGCAAGGATAAAAACAATTTACAGAGACAATAGGTAAACTTTACTAAAGATGTAATCCGATAATCTTTAATCCTCGAGCTATTGTCCAGGTCATATTTTCACATATCTGTTATAAGTAATGCACTTCAACTAAGCTCCTATCCAAACTTCAAACGGTAGGGTAATCTATTGTGACTCAGATACATCTGCTTTATCAGGCCGTCGTAGACAACAAGACAACAGTAGGGTGCAGTATTTTATCTGTTTTTGAACTATAGGGTGCAATTGGTATCTACTTGGACTACAAACACTATTGTACACTAAATGCCCATGTTTGAAGTACTGCCTAGTGTAATACTGACATTATTTTAGTTGATGTTATCTAGTTACGTTTTCTTTGTAAGTTTGATAATATATTCAGGATAAGACACCTAGTTGTTGACTAATTCCTTACTGACACTAATCTGGAGTAAATTGTTACCCTTGTTTTTGTAGCACATTATGAAAGATAAAGGTATAAGTGCAGACAAAAACTCCTAAACATGCTGAAGACTTCCTGAACATGTAAATATCAATTGCAAGAAAAACACGTTTTTTTTATATTTGCTAGCTGAATATCAAAAAGGTGATTCTTATCCCTTCAAAACAAACCCATTTAAAATTCTGCCTACCATTGTGCAGCTATCTTAGCCTTGATAACTCTCATCAATTTGAGGAATGTTGAACACACATTTGGAACGTAATACAATTTCATTTAAAAGAAGCTCAAGAATAACTTTAAACCACAGTGGTTACTATAGTCAAGGACAAGCAACTCAAGTGTTATATGGTGGCCAGATTTGACACCAAGGACCGATACATTTTCTAACTTTTGCGTCAATTCTTTGATAACTAACCGTACACCTAGCAACAGGTCCTACACTTAATCGTCTGAGCCTACAAGCATATCTGGGCTATCTTGTACTTCATTTTAAAGAATCTCTTTGAAGAAAGCTTAAAAATGTTGGTAATTATATCAACAGCCAGTTTTGTAAAAGTTGTATGACGTACATTTGATAAAAGTAATACAGGTAGCATAAAGTAATGGAAAAACTCTTATTCTTTCTGGCAATCTCCCTTTACTTTTGAAAGTGTACAGGGTCCATCAATCATGTTATAACTGAAGTGAACAGATCTAACCAATGTTGTTCACACATCATTACAGGTTCAATCATTACTACAAGCTATACACACACTTACAGATTACATGAATTGGACACTATTTAACAACAAAAAGCATTATTCTAACACTGGTATTTTAATAGGCCTGACATATTTTCACAATGGAGTGATAAACAAACCTGTTGAAAAGCTAATATGGTATTAAAGTGTTATAAGAACGGATTAGTCTTTAATCCCCGTGTAGTCTTAACTAATTTTCCCATCACATAAAAGTCACTTAATATATTTAGTAATTTACTGTGACATTTATGACATATGGCAAGAAACAAGACACTTTTATTACTGATATTTCCGAGTCGTTAATAAAAACGTTAATTCGGAGAAGCTAGTTAAAATCGTTTCCATGGCATGGTTTTTGGGATATCTAGCCAAGGCATTATTAATAGTTGTTCATGATGTTTGTGCAAGTAAATACCTAAATCTCATTTCTCTCTGTCACATCAGGAACAAAAAGGCAGAAAGTGTAAGCTATATCAGTCACATTACAAGCGGCAGAAATGGAAAGGCATTTCAACTGAATGAACTTTATAGGTTTTGTTATCAGAGACAAAAACAGACAACACAAAAAATGCAACTAAAACACCTTTCACGCTCTCTGTGGTATTTTGTATATATAACAGTAAGTTCAAGCACAGAAACAACACAACATATAATTTTCATCCGACTTGCGTTCATATTATTTATGTTGACAATGAAACTAATTAGCATATTCAAATTGAAAATGTCCTTAACTTATAACATCTCAAGTAGCGAGACTTCTGTCTTACTCACTGTGGATGAACCCTCGGGTTACAGAATTAAAATATCATTTCTTTGATACGTGGAAAACAACAAATAACTGAGCAAAATTTATTACGTTTTTTCTGCTATTTTTTACCCATGCATACAAGAGAAACACATTGTTTTCAGCAGATCTTTAAGCCTTATAAATGAGTCCCTACTTGGATATAATTCAACTGAAGGTGTAAACAACTGTATCTATTCCTGTAGTAAGTCATGATTGTATATATTGTTGGGTCATTACTGCATTAAAGGGCTTCAGAGAAAGATTACGTCCACTATTTATCAATTCAAATAGTATTTAAATGAATCCAGTAAGTGACATTATACCTCTGTGCTGGGATTTAGCATACGTAATAATCTCTCGACTATGTATGTCCTACACTCCATCCATTCATCAGATGTTGTTGTTTACAGGGATAACATAGAAGGAACTACTTTGTCTCGTAACAAACCTATGTGTTACTTTTTTCTTTGTTTACGATGAAACTTTTTGTGTGTTTATGATCCATTGTAATGTCTGAAACCTCAGAATCTAGTACAAGTTAATTAAATCAATATTAACCGACAAATCAGGTGTAAATAGTTGTCATATTTCTGGCTAGTTTTGATCATGAACATAATACTACCTTTTTTATATCAAACATATCAGGAAAAAAAGAGCAATAAAATATAAATGTAGTAATTTATTACCATATCTTGAACCTGTTTACGGAACAAAAGAGAGTTAAAACTAGTCATCGATACTTTGTGACTTTGTTTGATGATAAATCCAAACGTGACACATCTTCAATGTTGTAAGGTGTAAAAATAACAATCCGCACGTTCTCAAGCACTTTGACGCTCTCTCATTTTGCTATCTTGATTTACAAATTCTGATAGGTACACTCAAAGCATGTTCAAGTTTACTAACTGTATCTTGTTGACTTAAATAATGACGCCAAAATGCATGAAACACCCATCTACAATCGTGCCTTGTTAACACACTTTACTTATTTATTTAGTTATTGACAGCCTATCTGCACCTTGCTACTGTACATCAAAGGTAAGGTTTAGAGTATTGTGCCTGGTCATGATATTTGGGCAAAGTCTTTATCAAGTTATCAAAGGTTACGTGTTTGACTTTTCCACCGAGTTGACAATAATATAACTGGAGGTTAGTAGGGTGCAATGACAACCACAGTAAATGATAAAACCATGTGTGATTAACCCTAACCCTTGCACAGTTGATTAGACAGACAAACATCACAATCAAACTTTTACTTGTAGCCCCTAGTAAGGGCCACCAAACACAAAGAGAGTTACTTTTCAATCCTATTTAATCTCATTATTCGTTTACTAAAACTCTAAAAACTGGGAAAGCAAACAAACAATCATAAAACTTTTAACCCCTGAGTATTTCCCTGATACACCACAACTGACAAACATTACCCCTTTTATTTCCTTTTTT
>ENA-OREC01000151-OREC01000151.1-marine-metagenome-genome-assembly--contig:-NODE-151-length-20155-cov-7.989591_pt1 | contig 20155 bp, 15 predicted proteins | sample MGYA00248626_ERZ508543 | MGnify/ENA primary metagenome ERZ508543 (study PRJEB26211, sample SAMN05518279) | marine metagenome | isolation source: Puget Sound, Washington, USA | host: Bankia setacea...
GTGAATGGTAATATTCTCGTTGCTGGTGAGAGGGTCTTTTGGATTGAAGAAAACATTTTTAGGGATGTGAGTATATGTAAAACAGGGATCTGATATGGACGATAAAGACATCGACACGAGTGACATCCCCGAACTGGATGACGCCTTCTTCCTGAGTGCCGAATTGAAAGTTCCGCCCAAACAGCCTGTCACTTTGCGTATTGAATAGGGTGTTTGACGACCTAGGGGGAAATCCTCTCATAATATAATCTATAGCATTGATTTAATTGCATTAATTCGTCTATGACGAACAGGTTTAAAGGCTAAACAGATGCTGGTGTATTTGCGGGATGGATTGCCGTCAGATCATCTACAGTGTCCGCGCCTTGCGACTATATGTACAGGCTAAGAGCCCAACTCAAAGCCTTCCTGACTCTCCTCTAAATCATTCAAGGGGTGGGTCGTTGAGTGGCGTCATAATTTTGATGTTTCGCATTTCATCAAGCGTTGATTTAAAGGACCTTGGCAACTCTTCATCTAGGAAAAGTGAGCCCCCCATATTGATATGGGCGTGTGACATAACTGTGCCAGACCGAATCATCTCTGAGGCTTCTAGCCGCTCGTTGTCACTTTTAAGGCCGTTGTAGTAATCGGAGAGCTTCAAGTAATTCCAGGCGATTGTGCAATTCATACAAATGGTTTTACACAACACAGCCTTATGTATTTCCTCTGGCGCACCGACCTGTAGCTTTCCCTCCCTTCCATGGAACACCGCACGACCAAACTTTTGTCCCAGCTCAACCCGGTTTAAATATTTCCGAACATCGCGACGCAACTCTGGACTTGCCAAGTATCTAAGGGTTGCTCTCGTGCGCACCAGTCGCCCAAGCTCTTGGAACGCGTGATAGACGGGGTGAAAGGCTTGCCCAGCTGAAAGTTGTCGGAAGACTAAGTGGGCAGGGCAGTACCCTAGAATTACTGAGCACATGATTCGGAGCATTTCATCCCAGTGCTTCTTTATCTTTCCTTGATTCACAGCAGAACTTGCCTGCACTAAACCCTGCCGACTCAAATTTAGAGTTTGTTTGTCGTAGGCAAATAGCTTCTTTTTCCATACCTTGGCAATATGTGGTTGTAAGAGTATGTTCTTGAACCACAGCGCGCTAAACACCGCTTCGGTGTAGCCATGTGAGTCAGAATGGTGAATATGCTCGAGATCGGATTCATCTTCGGCAGAGCTGTCCGGCGAGTATAGATCCCAGAGTTTTTCACATGACTCAAGTAAACCATCGAGCAGGAACGGTGCTTCTCGGTCTGATGAAGAGAGAATGTTCACGTTAAATGATATTTGCTTTGGGTCTACGAAATTGTTGACGTTTATACCGGATTCCTTTCCATAGTATTTGAAGGAGTAATTTGCTAAAAGGGAATCAACATTGACAACAAGCTTGGCGCCATCACTGCTGGTGTTTACGACACGGTCGTTATCGACATACACCAGTGGGAGGTTGAGTGAGTGTATAAACTCAATTATGCATTTGTTAACATTTTTAAGTGATTTTATGGAGAAAAAACCATTTTCAATATCACGAAGCTGTTTTAACGACACTAATCCATTCGCCATCTTTACGGTTTCATTGTGCCCAAGGTTGCTGCCTAAGCTATAGAGTGTTGCGAAAAGTTGTATGCTATCCGGCTGTTTTTTTCCTCCTGACATTCTCACATTTGCAAAACAGTCTGAGAACACGGAAAAGCTATCGATTTCACGCAACACGTTCAGCAATGTAATATAGCCTTCGCTATTTCCTAGCAGTTTAGGTATAAATTTTTCAGTAGAAAAATCCGGCGCGGGGAGGTCAAATCGCCAGCCGCCTTTCGGGTGGGGGTAAACATCCGTGTTGGTCTTGTCTTTGATTTCTTGGTTTAAATTATCATAAAGAGTATAAATTGAATCGCGGAGCTCATTTAGAGAACTATCGGCATCCATACGGTCTTCAATACCTGCACGACGACACAAATCTATCCTTTCCTTTTTCCATTTTTCATCTGAGATGAATGAAGATCGAGGATCTTTGTGACGGTAAGAGTGAGCCAATAACAAGCTTTTATTCCGAATCGACTCTTCCATTTTACAGAACAGTAGCACCCGGTATTTTGTGATGTAAGGGTAGTCGTTATCAGATAAAAGTATGGATTTTTCATTTTCACTAAGAAAATTCGTGGGGCAATCATCCAAACAAAACTGTGTTGCTTCTTTAAGGTAGTTAATCGCTTCTAGTATCTGCTTGTTTGATTTATCTTGATCAAACTCCCAAATGAGTAAATAACTATTGTATTTTCGGCTTAACGACTGTCCCCGCCCAAATAGATATGCATAGCGATGTCTTTTTGTTTTGGTATTTTCTATTTCCTGGCGAAGTTTCTCAAGAGACTCCAAAGCATCTTCACTATCACCCTTGAGGCATGCTGACGCCAACTGTTTAACCTTCTCGTTCCGTTCAAAAAGTGACACATTTTCATTTTGGGAAACATTCAGGATGAGACGTACCGTCTTCGTTGCGTTTTCAAGAGACCCTATAAATAATGATTCTTCTTCCACTAGTCGCTCTCTGGATCGTGCATTGGCTTCGCTGTCAAATTTTTTCGAGGCGGATTTGTCCGAGCGAAGGTCCTTGATAAAGGCATCGATTGAGCAGTCAACACGCTGTCGATAGCTATGAACAATGAAACAGAGCGCTAGCAATGTTTTTTGAGCATTATTTGAAATACGTTTTAATTGGGTCTTATTACTACTCTCGACGATACCCGCGTAGTACTCAATTGTACTCATTGGCAGATCAAGGCGCGCATGGGCTTCGGCGCATTCGCCAAACCATTGTTTGAAAGCGGCTAGAATGGTCGCGTTCTTAGCGAGCTTGTGTTGATTCCTAGACTCATTGATTTTACACAACGCTGCAAAATCGTCAGACAATATTTCCTCGTGAAAAATGGTCTGTAGAGAGATCTGTTGCTCAACAGACAGCGCGCTAGTTACCTCTTGTTCAAGTCGGTATTCGTAGTTCGCGCAAGCCGCATTGGTAATAGCTGCCAACTTCGAGTACTGGGGAATGACGACTTTGGACTCCCAGCAATATTCTACCAATTTAAACAAGATGTCTTGCTTTATTGGATTGTGCTCAGCGAGAGTTTCTGCGCGTAAAGTAAGGGAATCGATAAATGTGGCTGACGTCTTCTCCCAACCAAATTGATCCAAAATCTTATTTTGATGGGCCTTCATCGTTGAATACGCGTATTCGCGTATGTCGACCTTTCGCTTGATACCCAAGCAGGTTTCCACCAATCGGACGTGCTTTGGCTTGAATTGGTTAGGGCTAAAGAATCGCCCCTTTGCGTGGAAATACGCTTTCTGCAAAACATAGCCCACCTTGTTAATAGGGGGCATATTTTTAATAATCTGTATTGTTTGAGCGTCGACCGCGACATAGCCGCTATTTCTGCTAATATTCAGGTCGGGCGGGTTATCAAAGTTTCGCTGCCTGGCTTTATTTATGATGTATGCTTCTGTGACCACTTGTTTCACCCCTTCCACTACTGGTAGTTATTGTTATATATAAACCGCCCAATATAACCAAAATCTAATTTTTTTGTATCGTACGATACAAAAAAGGTTGCCGATCGAACAATAAGATCAAATAACATTCTCTCGGTGTACCCAAAATGGTGCACTTACTGTCCCAATCTGTTTTTTTTATTTTTTTAATAGTACGATCAATTTACTAAAGCCTTTTTCCATAATTTCCATCAAAATGAACCCGACTTCAGAACTTTATGACTCCTTAGAGGAGGCGTACATATTCTTCAATAGGCACCTCTTTGGAGGTGGCTTACCTACAGTCATATTCACCGTGCAGCGTAAAAAGGGCGTAATGGGGTATTTTGCTCCTGATAGGTGGGGGAATATGCATGGAAACAAGTGCCATGAAATTGCGATTAATCCGTCCTATATAGCCAATTCGTGTTTAATTGAGGTGCTCCAAACACTGGCCCACGAAATGGTGCACTGCTGGCAGTATTGTTTTGGCCTCCCTAGTCGTGGCCACTACCATAACCGCGAATGGGCCAAAAAAATGATTGAAATTGGCTTAATGCCATCTGCAACTGGTTTACCTGGAGGCGCAATTACAGGCCAGCAGATGTCAGACTACATCATCGAAGACGGACTGTTTTTTCGAGTCTATGAACAATTAAAAGCGCAAAACGGCTTTCAGCTCAAATGGATTGACCGTATTGCCGCAGATAAAGTCTTTGATCCTGCATTCTATCCAGCTCCTGAGCCGGCAGCGCAAGAACCTGAGGCCCATGCGGAAACAACGACAACCTTAGACTCGGTTACTCCGGTGAATACAATTGAGAGTGAGTACGTTAATGCATTGCCCCAGCAGCCCTTTAAAGAGCAAACGTTCGCTGAAATAGCCCCTGCAGATTTATTTATTCCAGCTCCAGCTCGCAGTAAAAACAGTAAAAAGAAATACAGTTGCCATACCTGTAATCTGAACGTTTGGGGAAAGCCAGGATTAAACATCATTTGTGGTGGTTGTAATTCAACTTTTGTCGAAGACAAGTAATCGTCCTCCCCTTTCAATGCCACTTTCCCGCTGGTAGAGAGTGCATTTCATGATTTCTTTAGAGGGGGGAATTACACCGGATTTCGACGTTCCATTACACTCCACCTGTTAACAATGTCTGTTGTTTGACAATGCAACAAGCAACTGGACACTTCGATATGCGAGCGCCAAATGTGTCTCGGAAACAACCATACCCGTTTAACAATGTTATTCAGCGCTGTAACGAGCGCGGCGTCTAGATCGGTATTTGCATTCTTGGTAGTCATTACTGATTTTCTTTAACAAGATCCGAAATAGGGTGGTCGTGGCTATTGTTCTTTTCACAGCGTAAGTTAGAATTTTTGGTCAGTGTTTTCATGTAACTCATAACCATTCAGCCGCTGATACTGGTAGAGGGGTTCACCAATGTCAACGGGAACCGTTATCGTTTGACCTGTCGCCACTAGATCGCCGTTCTGTTCCAAAATATTAGCGGCATTATGAATTATTTGGGACACTACGCGGGCTTCTGCGATGCCCATACCTGCATGTCCGACCCAATAGTAACGACCAGCCTCAGAGCGCCATAGGTGTACATTGGCGTCGGTAGCTTTTGAATAGGCGGCAAAAAAGGTATTAAACGCATTCTCAATATTGACTGGTCTTTTTTTTACTGCCATCTCGACTTACCTCTGCTCCGTGGACCAATGCATGTATAGCATCACCCCGTCAAAATAAGCTGCGCTGCGGGCTTGCCTTCCCGCCCAATCTAGACGTTATGCTGAAAGCATTAGGCAATATTTTTTGACGTTTGCAAAGCCACGAGCGACTCCCAATACCGCCCAAAAATAGACAGCGTATTCGTGTTTTTAGGTCCACCGACATCGCCATTTACCGCCTCATCGAAGTTACTTTCCCCAACCGTTATTTCTGGGGAGCCTGCCGGCTCACTCTCACTACTGGGTCTGGGTTTGTGCAACGGCGCCTCTTCATCCATAGTAGCCGGTGCCTGTAAACTTACATCATCGGGAAAAGGCAACATCTTCACGACCGCATTATCTTTGGGCAGGTCTTCTGCGAGGCGATGTGCGAATACAGAAAGTTGTTGGTCCGCGAGCAAGTACATATAACAAAAGTTATCCCCGATATTGCGGAAACGAAGTATACGACCCAAGACCTGCCGGAAGTGGAGTTCAGTTTTGATATGCGTTAAATGACAACACACCTGAAGGCGAGGAATATCCGTTCCCTCACTGACCATACCGACGGACACTAGCCAAGGGCTGGTTCCTTTTTCAAAACCTTCGAGACTTTTCGTCGCATGAGGCATTTTGCTATTCACAAGCACGCAGTCTTGCTTCATCTTTTGACGGATGAGTTGGGCGATCGATTCGGCATGCGCAATGCTTGATGCGACCACCAAGCCAGCGGCATCCGGTGTCTTTTTACGAATCTGGTGAAGCTGATGGTTTGCCTTGGTGAGCATATGAAGCAACAAGGAGTGCTGATTTAGCAGGCTTTGATAGGGCAGCACTGACTGATGCACAAACTCCTGAATAGCCGCATACCGATCTGTACGGTTGTTCGCATGCTGCGTCACTCGAATACCGGTGTTATCAACCAGTATCAAACGTGGACTGCGGCAGACGTTATCATCGATGGCCTGTGCCAAGCCATAGACAAAACTGGGTGCTACCTCTCCCTGGACACCGCAATAGGGTAGGGTCGCAACCGGTATAGCGTCGGAGCGCCAGGGGGTACCCGATAACGCGAGCGTATAAGAGGCACACTGTTCAATTTCCTCCAAAAGCGCATCTCCCCAAGTATTACCCGAAATACCTTGGCCACCCGCGCAGTGATGTATTTCATCGTAGATCATCAGTACACGGTATTGCGCGAGTAGGGGCCAGAAGCTCGGATCACAATGAGCAAGCGATTGGTAGGTAATGACGGTCCCACGCGCGATAAGTTGCCCGTCCATGCGATGACCTGTATGCCGTTCTAAAGCGTGACGAAAGCTCACCTTGACCGGTCGAGACGGTACCAGGCACACCACATAATCAATCATATCCAGCTCAAACAAGCGCTGGGCGAGCACCGACGCCATGGTGGTTTTACCTGCGGCCGGTGCAGCGACCGTCAAGTTGTGTGCGATACCTGCGCAGTATTGCTCTAGAGCTCGATCGATTGCTACCTGCTGCCACGCACGCAATTTCATAAGGCTGCTCGTGAGGCTCTCAGTATGCCCTCCAACGCTTTGATCTTTCCTAGGACGACGCAGTGTTCTTTTGTTGCCTGCTCAAGCTGTTGTTCGCTTACGTTTTTGAGCGATGGAATGGTATCGGCCACACGCCGACATTCTTTTACCTGACTCAACAACGTGTCCGCTAGCAGGTTATGTTCGTGAAGTTGTTGATTAAGCGATTTTAAAGACTCCAAGGTGTCCACTTCAGACGATGATGGCACTTGGTTATTTTGCGACTTATTCGGAGCGCGAGCGGCGGGTGTTCGCGTACCTGCGTGCTGCGTATTCGCCTTGGTGACTAGCTCAAATACATGCTTCCCAGACTGCGTTGATATAGTTCGCTTTAAAACACCTTGCCTGACTAGCGTCGTGAAGCGGCCATTGATCCACCGTCTTAGCTGCGCCTTATCCAGCCCGGGGTCGGGATCTTTGTGCAGATAGTTATCACGGGTATCAGTCACCGTAAAGGATTGACCCCGGAGATCGTTAAGGATTGCGAGGAGCGTGTCATTGCGTTTCATGGGGGGCGTTATCCGGTGCGGAAAAATGAGGATTATATGCCGTGGCGCTTTAATCCTCAACCGGATCACAATCTGTCTTTGCACTCGTGTGGAGAAAAGGATTGAATCAGCTGGCCCGCCTATTTGGGAAGCGCGTGAAAGATTTACGCAAAGCGAAAGGTATATCGCAAGAAGCCTTCGCCCAGTTGTGCGCGTTCGATCGTAGTTATATGAGCCGAATTGAGCGTGGTATTGTGCGGATTACTTTAGAAAAAGTGTATGTGATCGCGAGGATCTTAGAGTGCCAGCCCGCGGACCTGCTGCCTGACGCTAATACGCCTAATCTATTGGATCCCTAGGGTGCGTCGAATCTCAATTGGTGCAGTAACGTACCCGCAGCGTTATCCTCAAACTGCCGACCTTCTTCGATATATTCCCACACCGTCGTATCACTTTTCCAACCGCCTTGTTTTTTAATGTCCTTAAAGTTGGCCCCAGCTTTAGCTGAAGCGGTTGCCATCCCGCGGCGTAAACTGTGGGAGCTCAGTGTTGGAATAAAGTCAAAGCCGCACGTGCGGCCGTGTTTTTTTAAGCACTCATTAATCGCGCCGGGTGTAAGTTGTTTGGGTAGGATGTGACCCCAGCGATTAACAGGGCGAAACACCGGGCCCTCCGTGATCTCAGCGCCGTCCAACCAGGCGGTAAGTGCCTCAACTGGGCAGGCACCGGTTGAACCTGAGGGGAGGGCGCGAACGAGGCCGTCGCCGGTTTGATCCGTTTTCGATCGCGGTAATTGAATCAGCAGCCCCCCGTCCTCCCACTTCAGGTGGTTCACTTGGATCCCAACGAGTTCATTGCGGCGGAAGCCGCCTAAATAGCCAACCAGAACCAGGGCGCGGTCACGCCGTTGCTGGTGGCTGGCTGGTTGCTGGCTCAGGTGTTTGAGCAACCGGGTAATGTGCGTTAGCTGTAGGGCCGCAGCTTTTTGTTTCGGCGTGCCATGGGTGCGGGCGATGCCCTTCAAGGCTTTTTTGACGGTGTTATCACGGGCTGGATCGTTGAACCCTTGAATTTGGTGCCATTGACTAATGGCTGTGACGTGAAGCTGCAAGGTGCGGGGGTTTAATAAGGCTGCTTTGTCCAGCAGGTACCGGCAAAGGGTGCTTGGCGGGCAGGGTAAGAGGCCACCCCATTTTTGGAACTGGCGAACGGCTGAGCGGTACGTTTTACGGGTGTTATCGGCCGTCGCAGCGTGAATTAAGCTCTGAAGGGCATTGGCCTCCGTCGAGGCCAGTGTGGTGCGGGTGGTTGGAGTGTTGTCGGTCATGGCCGTGAAGTGTCCAGTACAGAAGTCGTGGTGCCAAGCATAGCATCTAACCAACGATAATATACCTTATCGTAGGTTAGCGGGTGGGTTGTAAATGGTCGTATATCGATGGAGAATACCGTAATATTACGTAATACGTTACTAGTACACTATTCTTGGAGAAAGATATGGCTCGCCCCGGTGTAACCTTGCTAGAAGTCGCTAAAGCCGCAGAGGCTATTCAGCAAGCAGGTGTAGACCCAACAGTCGATCGCATACGTGAACATATCGGCTCTGGCAGCAAGAGTACGCTGGCACCGCTGTTAAAGGAGTGGAAAAGCAAACGTTCCGGCAGGTCAGATCTACCCGCAGAGCTTACTCATGCGGTCGCTACCCTATATCAACGCCTACAAAGCGATGCCGACGATCAAATTACTCAAGCAGCCGAGGCGTTTAACGCAGAGCGTGACTCGCTAGAATCTCAATTGAAACAGGCTACACACAAAATTGAGGACCAAGCAGCCTCATTTGAAACATTGGATGCGCGTTATCGAGCGCTTTCCGAGCAAAATGATTTGCGTAAACAGCAGTTAAAAACGCAGGCGTTAGAGCTTGCGAAATCGAATACCCATAATGAGCAGCTGCAGGCTCAACTAGAGGAAAAGCGCGAAGCGCTAAGAGTGAGTACGCAAGATATCCAATCGGTTCGTGCTCAACTAGAGCACTTTCAGCAACAAACCAGCGAAGATCGACGGCAGGAGCGCGAGCAGGTTACTGAAGCCCAATTCCAATTTTCCGCGCAGCTCAACCAAAACCAAAAACGACTGGAGGACTTCGAGAAACAAAGGCAGATCGCCCAAACACAGCTGGTAGAACAGGGATTGCTGCTGGAGCAATCGAAACACTCCACCGCGTTACTAGAGCAACAGCTGTCAGACCTAAGAGCCAAAACAGATGTTTTGAGTCAGAAAAATATAAGCTTATCCGAAGCGGTTCAGTCACGGGAAGCTCGTCAAAATAAGCTCGAACAGGCGCGAAACAGCCTACAACAAACGGTCATCTCATTGGAGGAACAACTAGAAGCGCGGAATCGATCGCGAGCGAAAAACGAAACCTTAATCAGCGAGTTAACTCAAGAAGTGCGAATACTGAATGCCGATAAGCTAGAGCTGGTACAAGAGGCTGCGGTTTTGGACGGGCGACTGCAGCAACTTGGGGCTGAAATTACACCTTAACAATAAAATGGTGGGCCCAGTGATTTAGTAAAAGTCGCTCTCATACTGCTGGGCTAAGTAAAAAACTCCACAAACGTAGATACACACTTTTAAAGTGACGCTATCCCCGAAAAACTGCTTCAAAGTAGAGTTGCAGGCGGTTTGGCGAAAAAAACAACCATATACCCATAGGTAAAGTATTGAAACAGGGGTTTCTGTACCATATATTGATTATGGTGAGGCCTTGCATCACTACATATAGTGCTTTTAGCCTCTTAAGATAACTACCCTTCATAGGAGAACCTTATGGGAATAAAACCTGGCCCTAAAAGAACTGCGAAATCCACAGGCAAGCCCGACCGACGCCAGCGCGACAACAAGCAAACGCCTGGAAACACGCCTTCATTAAAACCACACCGGCATAAAAAAGGCGATTAACGATAAGTTACAATAATGCGTTCACGGTCGATGGGGCGCATTGGGTGGCGTGGGGTGGGTTTTCTTAAAGTCCGCCGTTATTGCTGCCGTTGTTATACATCTCCCTCCCTTGATACATTGAAATCAATAATACTCTAAGTAATCGATTTATGTCTTTAACGCAGATTAGCAACTTAAGAGAGACCGAGTTCAGAGAACGTTTAGCTCTATTTGTAAACCTAGATGACGAAATATCAGCTATTTTTCGCGGCGTTTTTACTAAGACCAATGACTCTTGGTCGATGCTTATGGGGGGCATTATAGTGAATGACGACTCGAGCTCATCTGCTTTCGAAGCTTGTCATTATCAGTACCCTGATTATCAATTTATTTGCCAACCGATCACCGGGTTGAACTGGGTTAAATTGATCAGTAACGTGGGGGAATATGCAAACACGCTTATTCCTGACCTTCCCGAGTTAGGCAAGCGAGAAACTCACCCAAACTGGACTGAAAGTTTAATTCCAAGCCACGCCCATCAAGAAGAATTTCCTATTCGGCGTTTTTCCACTCGAGTATGTTCAGATGTCCATTGCCACGACATCAAATTAGTAGCGCACGACATGCCCTTTTACTCATCAGCGTTCGAGCTGACTAGAAATTTTCTTGGACTGGAGAAATTTTATGGTTCCAGTGATGCTAGAAAAGGGGAACTGTGTATTGATCTTCCAGATCAGCGGGGTCATTTGCTGTTGTCTGCAGATGATGTTCGATTTTACAGTGACATGCTAGATGAGCTGTCAGTGGTGGGGGCTGTTGACGGAGAGCAAGTTAAGCTCACCAGCCCACAAGACAAATTGGACTTCGATTCGGAGAACGCTCAGGACGTGGAGCTGTGGTTGGTAACGAAGGATAATGAGATTATCGACTATTGCTCTTCAACTGAGTGGGAATACCGCTACGGCATTCAATCCGACGGAACCGACCTTGAAAAGCTAATTAAAATCATTTCGAGCGGTGAGAGCGAGCACTGTGAATTTAAAACGTATATCAATCTTGTTAATACGGACACAAAAGCGATGGAGCTTGAAAAAACTGTCTGCGCCCTATCCAACCACCACGGGGGTAAGCTGTTTATAGGTGTTGATGACGAGACTAAGTTCATCGGAATTAATGATCAATGCCGGAAGAGCTATAAATGCGACTCCAATGAAGCAGTTGAATACTATCTTAGAGATGTCGAAAAGAGGCTGAGAGAGTCGCTGGTAAAAAATCAATGCTTCAGCTGTCAATCCATTGAGCACAATAAACGCATTGTATTGGTTATTGATATACAAAAAGCCAATGGCCTCAATTACCTGATTTCGACAAAAGATGCGTATATTCGGCGTGGAGCGTCTTCACCCAAAATGACACCGACAGAAGTGCAAGCTTTTCCGGTAGAGCAGGATGTGCTCGGACGAGAGGTATCGGCACCCGGTGTTGGCTTTGAGCGGGCTGCTTGCTAATGGTTGATCCCAACGTACCACTGGAGCGAAAGTTTTCGCTGGTTACTCCCAATAAAGATACTGAGTATGACGATGGCTGGCTTGAAGCATACTGGGCTCAGAAGGGTCCAAAAACGTGGGCCGATCTTGAGGCCGAATATCGAGTCATTCTGCTGGCCGATGCTGGGGCGGGGAAAACTCATGAAGCCCTAAACAGAGCCCAGCGAGGTGATGAAGAGGGCCGTCCCAGCTTTTTCATCCGCATTGAGGATATCGATGTGGATTTTGATGAGGCATTTGAAGTTGGTACTTCAGAGCAATTTGAGGAGTGGCTTGCTTCCGTAGGCGAAGCCTGGTTTTTCTTGGATTCTGTCGACGAGGCCAGGCTGGACAACCCAAAAGCCTTTGAAAAAGCGATCAAACGTTTCGCAAAACGTATTCGTCCGGCGATGCATCGCACGCATATTATTATTACCAGTCGCCCCTACGCGTGGCGTTTTAAAAGCGATACAACGTTGGTTGAACGGCACTTACCTTTTAAGGTACTGAAACAGGAGCCGAAACAAGAGGTTGAGGATGCTTCGTCCGAAAATGATGACAAAGACGAAAGTCCGGTAAAAATTTACGGGCTGAAAGCATTGGATGTTGATGACATCCGTTTTTTCGCCCGACACCACGCTACGCCGAATGTTGAACAACTAATCGTTGAGATCCAACGTGCTAACTTGATGGAAATGGCATCCAGGCCTTTTGATCTTGGGGCATTGTTGTCCAAATGGCAGTCAGATGGAGAGCTGGGTGGTCGTCTGCAATCGCTGCGGCATATGGTGGACATTCGGCTGAGTGAGATCGATCCTGATCGTAAAGAACGTCAGCCTCTCAATAAACAGCGGGCACGTGATGGTGCTCGTCGATTGGCTGCTGCTGTTACCTTGTCTAATGAAGCTGGTATTTTGGTGCCGGATATTGCCCACGAGAGAGTGGGCATCGATGGCGAAACCGTCTTGGCTGACTGGGAAAATCCACTCGATGTGCGAAAGCTGCTTGAACGAGGCATCTTCAATGACATTCTTTATGGCGCGGTGCGTTTTCGGCACCGGGATATCCGTGAGCTGCTGGCGGCTGAATGGCTCCACCACTTATTACAAACAGGTAACTCCCGCCGAAAAATCGAATCACTTCTTTTTCGGGAGCAATACGGGGAGCAAGTCGTTATCCCACGATTCCGTCCGATTCTTCCCTGGCTAATCCTCTTTGATGATGACATACGCGAGCGAGCGCTTTCGATACCCCCAGAGATCGCCGTCGAAGGTGGCGATGCCGCTTATCTGCCGCTGCCAATCAGACAGCAAATTCTCAACGATATTGTCAGTCGAATTGTTGTTGACGAAGATGATCGTGGTGCTCGTGACAATGGGGCGATAGCACGGATTGCCCAGAAAGATCTATCTGATGATGTTCTGCGTCTTATCACAGAGCATTGGGCCAACGACGATGCAATTTTCTTTCTGGGAAGGCTCGTCTGGCAGGGCGATATGGAAAATTGCATTGAGCCTTTAATCTCGATTGCTATAGACCCAAGTAGAAATATTTACCCACGAATTGCTTCTATACGGGCGGTGGCGACGGTTGGCTCAAGGGAACAGCTGAGATCGCTGTGGCAGTCTGTTAATGCCAGATCAGAGGCCATTCCTCGCAGACTACTCGTCGAGTTGGCAGAGGAAGCGGTTATTGACGATGGAGCTGTAGACTTATTGTTGGGCTCCCTTGATAAATTGCCTCCCTATAAGCAATACGAAACATCGGGTTTGGATCGAGCCATTCATACATTCATCGATAAGTTCTCAGGGCTCAGCTCAAAAGAAAATGAGCCATTGTTGACGAAGTTGTGTGTTGGCCTCAATGAACTCCTGAGCCGAGCCCCTCATCACGATTGCCGTGAGTGCCTTGTATCCACGGAGTTTAGCTGGTTGATGGGGCCGGCTATTCAAGCTATAGAACACCTCATCTCAGAGCGTGCCGATGTGTGCTTTGAAAAAGATGTCATTGAGATGCTCCTTAAAATACCCGCTATGCGCCATTGGGTTGGATATCAAACCAACGACTACAAGGATAAGCTCCACGAGTTAATACCTGCATGGATAGAGTTCAACGATGCGTACTTTTGGCGGAGCATTGAAGAAGCGAGAATCGGATTTGTTGAAAAAGACAAGCGGCTCACAGACTCATGGGAAGTGACGTGGCGCATCCACTATTGGCAATTTGAAGCGGACAGCTTTGGCCGCGTTTTAGAGTTTATCAAAACTAAGCAGTTTGAAGATGATCAGCTGGTTGCACTTTCATTGGCGTTTCAAATCTATATCCAATCTGAACAGCCTCCTGAATGGGAAAGCCAATTTGAGGGTGTGGTCGCAGGCAATGAGGTATTAGCGGCGAATCTACAAGAGTTGCTTAATCCGCCGGTAAATGAAACTCGTGATAAGAGGGAGCAAGAGCATCTAGAGCGAGGACGGCAGCGTGAGAAGGAAAAACTCGAAAGAAAGAGGGAACGAGCCCAGTGGATTGAAGGGCTACGTGCCAATTCTGAGGTAGTACGGAATCCGCCAGACGTACCCCCTGGAGAGTGGACAAACAATCAATACTGGCTTCTTCTTGAGCTTGATGGCGAAGGACTGCGAACCTCTCGTGCTAAAGGCAAAGGTTCAAATTGGCATTCGCTGATTGATGAGTTTGGTGAGGAAGTTGCAATTGCGTTTCGAGACGCTGCTATCAAGCATTGGCGGTCGTACAGGCCCGAGCTTGGATCTGAAGGAGCCGATTGCTCGTCTACGCCTTACTCTCTCATCTTTGTAATGTTGGGACTGGAATATGAAAGTAACGAGGTAGACGGCTTTCCTTTCTATTTGAGCAAAGCAGAGGTTTCTCTGGCGTTGCGTTATCTGACGCGAGAACTCAATGGGTTTCCTAGTTGGCTCGAAACCATGCATAAGGCTTACCCAGAACAGGTACTCAAAGCCGTCTGGCAAGAACTCCATTGGGAGCTGATCAATACACGCGTTGATAATCCGATGCACTATATCTTACAGGATATTGTATACCATGCCCCTTGGCTCCATGGTCAGCTAACACCTCTTCTCCAGCAATGGATTGAAGAAAATCCTGATTCAGATTGGGAGGTTTTGCGCCACTGCTTTCATATTTTGGATCCTGAACAAGTCCCCCTCGAATGGTTGACCTCTTTCGCTGAATCAAGAGTGGCAGCTAGTGGTAGTGCAGAAGACTCTACCAAGTGGTATGCCCTGTGGGTGGATACTGATCCCGAAACTGGTGTTGCTGCGGTCGATTCTTGGCTTAGAGGCATGAAAGCTGATGCGGCAACACAAGCTGCACAACAGTTTGTTGTACAACTTCTTGGAGGCAGGAGAGAACGGGGTGGTTGGACATTTGCTCAAAAGTTTAAGTCTGTGCCTTACCTTACTGAGCTTTACGTTCTGATGCACCAATACATCCGCGTAGAAGATGATATTGATCGAGCAGGAGGAGGCGTTTATTCCCCTGGCTTACGCGATGATGCTCAAGATGCTCGTAGCCAGCTATTCAACCTTCTGACAGAGATCCCGGGTGAGGAGACCTATGGAGCTCTCCTAGAGTTGTCACGATCTCATCCGGTGGAGGATCATCGTGTATTCATGATCAAACAAGCGCGACGCCGTGCGGAACAAGATGCGGATGATCTTCCTTGGGCTGATGGACAGGTTTATGATTTCTCCATACTAATGGAGAGAGAGCCTGCTACTCACCGGCAGCTTTTTGATCTTGGCGTGTTACATCTTAACGATTTCAAAGATTGGCTGGAGCAGGGGAATGATAGCCTTTATGCAACCTATCAAAGAGCCAGCGATGAAACGGAGATGCGCAAAATTGTCGCTCATTGGGTAAATGGACATGCGCAGGGGCGTTATACCTGTGCTCAAGAAAATCCATTGGCTAACGAACAGAGGCCAGATATCTGGTTGCAGCATCCTACGGTCATATCGCCAGTACCTATTGAGTTAAAGTTGCTGGATAAAGGGTGGTCGGGGCCTGATCTCTGTGAACGACTCCGTAATCAGTTAGCTGGTGACTATCTGAGAGAGGTGACGGCTGGTTGTGGCGTATTTCTTTTGGTCTGGCAGGGATCAAAACCTGATCGCCACTGGGAGGTAAATGACGTGCTAGTTGGAGTCTCTGATCTTCAGCAAGCTTTAACTGACTATTGGGGTTCTATTTCTCAACAATTCCCTAGTATTGCTTCTATTGAGGTGATTGTTGTTGACCTCACATTAAGAGGCACTAAGGCAAGTACTTAGAATAACTTGCTAGGGTGGTTGAAATATTGGTCCGAAATCAATCATTGGCCTCAATTTATCTTCTCCCCGCTAGTCGAACCACTTTGAGGGTTAAGTTCCGTCAATAAAGAAGAACCGGTGGGTGAGCTTAGTGGATAGGGAATTCACTTTTTGAAAAACTGGAAGACAAAAAAGGCTAACACCTACGGTACTTCGGGAAAGATTTTTTACAAGGCCAATTTCGTTAATTAATTTATATGAACTCAACAACTACCGAGCAAGATCGTGCGAAAATTGTAGCCAATCTTTTCAGCGACATGGTAGAAACTGCTGCCAACATTCGAGCTTTAATACTTGGGATGCCTCCTCAAGAACTTCTTGGGTACATCTATGCTCAGCGTATAACGAAACAGCTGGCAGACAACGAGATGACCTCGGAAGAGCACAGCAATAATGACTCTCGTGAACAAATTAATGAGTTACAGGTAGCGTACAGTGCTTTCCAGTTTCGTGTGCCCAAGCAATATCTGAATAGCCCGTAAGTTCTTTGTGCGCCTATAGATTAGAGTTGCTTTGGTCCGCCTCATAGAGTGTGTTCCATATTCGGATGCATCAAGACCGATATCTGTTATCCATGACTCAACAATACGAGCATATTGGCGGGTGGATATATGGGGGGAATTCCTTACCCGGCTTTGAAACAGAAAATCGCCGCTCTTCAATGAGGCCTTATCTATCCAAGTTTTCAGTGCGGTGCGAGTTTGCTCGGTGATTTCAAACTGGACTGGTTGTTTAGTTTTCTGCTGGAGGACCATGGCTCGTTTCGATACTTGGTTCCCGTGAACGACACCTCTAACCATGAGCTTCACCAAGTCGCAGCTTCGAAGCTTACTGTCTAGAGCTAATTTGAACAAGGCTAGATCCCGCACTTTATTTGCTAGCTCAAGGCGAATACGTATGGCCGAGATCTCCTTGATCTTGAGAGGTGGTTTTTGCCCGACTAACTTGCCTTTATTCCAAGGTGTATGTCTGTTTGGATTATGGGTAAGATAAAGTATGATATCTCCTCCGTGCTATACGGGTGGAGCCTAAGTATGGTTGAATTTAGTGGGCGCTTATCGACCCAAGGCCGTCGTTGTATAGAGTAGGAAGCCAACAATTTCTCTATGCATTACCCCTCGGTACTGAGAGTTATCGAAGGTTTTTATCTGATTTTGGGTCAATTGCAGTAGGTGATAACGGTGTTTCCGGTATTGATAACGCCGACCCTCTAGCGCTTAAAGGAGGAACAATTTATGGCGATACTCTTTTTATGCGAGATGATTTTAAAGATCAATACGAGGTTCCCGAACATTTGTGGGTGCTTGTTAAGCATGAAGATGGTGCATACTGTTTCAATTTCAACGTAAAAACAGACGAAGATGAATATGCAATTGTAAACTACGAGCCATACTTGCCACCAAAAACGTTTGAAGAGCCGGTTGCACGAACTTTTCACGAGTTTTTAGTAAAACGATTTTTTAATTATTTGGATGACTAGCATCGTTTGATCACAGGTTTACGGAGCAGTTGATTGTGGAGAGGATATCACCCATTAAGCTTTTGCCAAGGATCAATGGGTCAGACTTAACATTTGACATGATAAAAAGGGAAGATCCAAATTAAAATCCGGCCAAGCGAAAAAATGGGGCCGGAATCATTGATCCTTAACGCCCACTTTTGGCCGAAAGCGGGCGCTTTGGAACAGATATGAATATCAGAAATTTGTCGTTTTCAAAAAGGAAAGCTAGCGTCTTTCTTTTCTGTGGCGCTTATCTTTCTTTCTATTCCAGTTCCCTTGATCTTTGCGCACGCTAACAACTGTTTCACCGGCGGAGCTGTTGCCAACTGCATCAACACATTCTGAGGTTATGGTATATTGGCTAGCACCTCTTTTACGAGCGCTGTTCGCTCGCAACAAAACTGCGTTATCGCCGACTATTTCCCAATAAGTATTTTTCTTGTCTGAATTTCGACGGTTAAAGGACGTGGAGTGCCTTTTCTTCTCATTACTAGTGACGGACGTTATCGAGCAAATTGGTTCAGCATCACAGTTATCGGTTACTGAGATGTCAAGAGTAACTAAAGACATTCTGTGGTGCGATGGCCAAAGAGTATCCTGAGTTGCCGTAATGCCTGAGATCACGGGTGCCGTGACATCTTTTATCATCACGCTTTGAATCTGTGTTGACCTATTGTTATTGGCATCTTGGTAGATCCAGTTAACACCAAATTGACCTTGCGCTGAATATGTGAGCGGATCGGAGGTATACGCAGTTATTTCTTCTTCGCAATTATCATATCCCAGAGGGATAGTGGTTATTGTCGTATTACACTCTCCTTGAACTAGCGGCAGAGTATCCTGCACTGGAATGGGTGGGAGGGTGTCGTCAACAACGATATCTTGTTGTTGCTGCGTCGTATTGCCCGCTAAATCGGTATAGCGCCACTCAAGCCAAAATACGCCTTGCTCCAAATAGTTGAGTGGGTCGGTAGTGGTACCATCAATCAAACCGTCAATATTGTCCGTGGCTTTCGGCGGCTCAGATAAGAACACTGCGCACTGGCCTTCAACCTTCGGTAAACTTGTAGTATTGGGAACTGGAGCTTCGTCATCAATGGGGGCCCCTCCGCGGAAGCTCTGAAGAGTATCCCAGGTTGAAGCATCGATTCTTGGGGCGATGTCCTCAAGCCAGTACACCACCTCCGAGTTAAAAACAAACATACCGAAAAATAGGTAACTACGAACCCATTGTCCGAAGGGTCTGCGCTTGTCCCCCAGAAAAACTAATCTTTTTTCCACGGAAATAGGGGCGGGTACTCGTAACTCGTGGCCTAAACCCAAAGGGGAGTAGAAGATATCGCGGCCGCCAAACAACCCCAAGAAGCTGGTTTGTTGAATGGCCACGTGGTGATTGGCGTGTGGCCAAGGTCCAGGTCGAAGAAAAACATCCCACATCTGAGAGGCCAAAGATGTGAACTCGTGTTTTGAATAGATGCCATTCGCGTCGTCGAGCGTACTTAAAGGCACCTGTCCCCACTCGCTTGACGTCAATAACTGTTCTGCAATCACCTGAGACATTTTAAAAACAAGGTTATAGTCATTAACGTCGGTGCTGATAAGGCCAGATAGCCCAATGGAGTGACCGTATATTTGACGATTACCCACCATTGTTTCATGACTACCCGGAGTGCGAACGACTAGCACCTTTGTTGCACTTCCTACAGTTTTCGTAGGGACTACCGCTTCAAAAGGATAGGAGCGCTCATCCTCAGCGTATACCCCTACGTATTGGTTTACCTTCGGATCAAGAATAAAGTTAGTGCCATGGGTGTATACCGGGTCAAGCCCTCCGGGAACTGGATCAAAATTCAGAATATTAATTTTTTTGACGCCCGAATAGGTGGCCGCTTGCTGAGCTACTTGCAGGACAGATATACCTCCTCGGCTGAAGCCGACAAGGTTGACGATTACCTGATCGTTAGGATATTTGTTGAGTACTTTAACCAGAGCATTTGTACCTTCGGCAAATATGTTGTGCCAAGTTCGGGTGCCGAAGTTTGGTTCAATTGATCCTAACAAATAAGGATATGTCGCGCGAAGCCGCGACCTATCCTATTGTTGAACGAGCCCGTGCTGCAGGCTCTCTCTATAGTAAATAAGTAAAATGGGTTTTGTTAACCGGAAGGGTGTGTCGACGTTATGTCTTTATGGAAGGCGAGTGCAAGCCTCGCCTGTTAGACGATAAAAAAATACTGATTTTATTTCATGGATGCTTCTCCAGTTTGAATGAATTGATTCCCTTTGGTGTCTTCCCTTTTGATCTTTTTAGTCTGGAAACAAACTAAAATTCGGGTCAATTTCTGCTTTTATTGATTTCCTTGGCGTGATTACCGCAATCACTCGCATGGTGCCTTTGCACTTTTTACACTTGAAGACTGGTTTTTTTCGGGTGTTCGGTGTGGGTGTTTCAACGCATAAAATGTACTGTATCGTCTTCAGTAGGCGTTTGGCATTGCCGTGCAGAAAACCGTA
>ENA-OREC01000152-OREC01000152.1-marine-metagenome-genome-assembly--contig:-NODE-152-length-20121-cov-22.631311_pt1 | contig 20121 bp, 10 predicted proteins | sample MGYA00248626_ERZ508543 | MGnify/ENA primary metagenome ERZ508543 (study PRJEB26211, sample SAMN05518279) | marine metagenome | isolation source: Puget Sound, Washington, USA | host: Bankia setacea...
TTTGACTTAGAGAGCGGAAACCCTAATTTTGGACAATTCGAGGGCCATAATTCAGGAGTGCCTGGGGGGATTTGGCTAGCAGCGTTTTTTTTTACTTTGAGGGGAAGGGGGTCACTGCCCTTTGGAGGGGGAAAAAATCGTTGTAAATCTAAGAAAAGGGGATTTTTGTAATAACAATAAACAACATAGAATTGTTTAACCAACATGTGTATTGAACATCAATGTTTTACAAAGCAATGTTTCTTTCTCTGAGACCAGAAAAAAAACATTAATCTTCTTACAACCATGCAATGTCAATGTTTTTACAAAAATATTTTACTTGGGGGAATTTAAATCTAAAATGGGGGAAAAAAACATACTATTTTGAAGGAGGAATGGGGCCCAATTTCTCCGTATATTTTGCCAAAAAAAAACACTGGCTGGTTATAGAACTTGGTCGAGATATTATGCCCACCAACATATTCACCAAGTTTGATAAAGACAGGACGAAAACTCTTTGACTTAGAGAGCGGAAACCCTAATTTTGGACAATTAAAGGGCCATAATTCAGGAGTGCCTGGGGGGATTTGGCTGGTTATAGAACTTGGTCGAGATATTATGCACACCAACATATTCACCAAGTTTGATAAAGACCTGATGAAAACTCTTTGACTTAGAGGGCGGAAACCCTGTGGACGCCGCCCGCCCGCCAACCCAACCCGCCCGCCCGCCGCAGGTGTTCCCATAATACGTCCCGTTTTTCAAACGGGCGTATAAAAAGAGGGGGGGTGGCCTCCGTGGCTGAGCGGTTATGTTCATTGACTTGCAATCTCTCAGCCCCTCACCACTGTGAGTTTGAATCCCGGTCTGAGAACGGATTTTTCATATGAGGAAGCCTTACAGCTGGCTTGCACTAGGTCGGTGGTTCTACCTAAGTGTCTCTGTGCACTCTGGGTCTTCCTCCACCAGTCATACGAATACGAATACCACACATTTATATAGCGCCCTTATCATGCAAAACATGTTCAAAGGCGCTTTCTATAGTAGTTGCAGCCACAAGGGCGGAGTTGAAGGTGAATCCTCTACCAGTGCAGATACAGCATGAACTGACCAGAGGGACAAACTGAGAGAAAGCCCCAAGAAGGGAGAGAGAAATTGAGATACAGACATGCCCGGCATTTGCCTAGCTCTTATTTTGAATAGACAGCCTGGTTCTTTAATGTGCCTGGTGTATCTAAGCACCGATACACAGGTTCATGGCACCCTTAACCAGTACTCATGCGGTCCACACGGTCGGATAAGCGGGAAATACTACAAATAGAATTTCAGAAATGTCCAGAGCCCAGGCCAGGAATCAAACTCGGGTCCTCAGGATTGGCAGTTCTGTGCCTTACCACTAGACCACCACACCGCTTACTGAGTATAGGCTGGACATCGCTATATGACTGAAATACTGTCGCGGGGATGGTAAACGAGAACCATGCTCATATATGGGCTTTTTTTATGAAATATAAAACTTGCAGTCCTGCATACTTTGACTAATTGGTAGATACAAGTTATTCAACAATGTGGGGTATATATACTCCTCAAAATATGTTAATGACCATAAATTGTGATGCAATATATTTCAAGTTGTAGTAATCAATTATTAAATACACAAAAATATTGAAATATTATGGTGAGTTAGTTTAAATTGTGAAGCATGCATTTTTCTTCATCTACAATCACATTTAAAGGGACTAAATTATCTTCAGTACCAAAGTGGGTGGGGGAAAGTAGAAAAATACAATTCTCAAATTCTAGTATTGTGTGCAACACATTGTCTTGATAATGGTGCATATTTGTGCCATGTTAATTGAAAATATCTCAATTCATCACAAAGTTATAGCCCAGACACAGTTTCCAACACACACACACACATGTGCATAACACTATACCCCTTATAATAGTGGGGGCATGGAAATAGAAAGTTAGAGTGAGAAAATGATTCTAAACACATTCAAAATGCCTGCCAGCATTTTCTAGATATAATAAAACACCATAACACACAAATTAACTACATGTATATGCCTGCCTATTAGAATAAAACTTCTATTATTCATTTGAAACCAACTTACGCCAAAACATTCACTAACTTGTGAAAGTACCTGTGTTATGTCTCCCATTTATTGAAGATCATTATTCCATCTGAGAAACAAAGAATTCCATTGTTTATATACAAAGTATATCGTCATAGCAATTACTGAAAGTATAATTACTGCTGACATCATTAAAACTAAATGCAAAATTTGGAACATGCCTTTCTCCATTTTCAAAACAAAATGGCTGACATCCACTTCCTGTATAAAAAGGCCCCACAGAAAAAAATAGATTACAGACACATATGTTGTAGTAGATTAAGTACAACTATATTATTAGTTTATTACATGTATTGTAGGTACCATGGTTAGTTAATACAAGACCTCTGTACTTTAAGTATAGATCTACACAGTTGATTTGAATGTGTTTGTAAGACTGTAAATATATTTATAGTTATATCTAATTCTTAATGTGGGTTGTATATTTTTTTATGAGGTATATAAATGAAATTGATGTTGAACAATTTTTGTCAATTCCCAAGATCAGGCATATTGAGCTATATATAATAACTGATTCTGCATGTGGGGTGTATATTTTTATGAGGTCTATAAATGAATTTGATTGTGAACTATTTTGTTATAATATTCCTTGACCAGGCATTATATTTAGTTATATACAACAACTGATTCTGCATGTGGGGTGTATATTTTTATGAGGTCTATAAATGAATTTGATTGTGAATCATTTTGATATTCCTGGACCAGGCATATTTATGTCTCCCCCAACTTAGGAGAGACATATTGTTTTAACCCAGTCCGTCTGTCACACTTTAGTTTCTGCTCAATAACAGGAGTTCTATAGAACCCAGTCTTCAAACTTCATATTGACAAATTAGACAAAAAGTGTTGCGTAATTTTATTTCTTCAGTAGGTGTTTTTTTTAATTGTTCATTTGAAACATTTATCTTCATTACATTAAATTTTAATCAATTTTAATGAGACCCAAATGATGATAAAGTTTTTGTTTCTCTCTCAGTCTCACTATGCATAAATGAAGCTGAGTTGTTAACTTACATATCTTCTAGCATCATTTAATTTATATTCTCCAGTCATGTGTTGAATTTCAAAGAAATAAGTAGAAAGAAAGATTTTAAATTAACACTAACAATATCATGTTGTAAGTGCAGTCTATAAAATAAATGACAACAGTTGAGATTATTATGATTTTTTTGGTATTCACAATGCGACAAAAATGTGGTAAAATCATGACATAGTTTATTGAAGTAACTGATAATCAGCAGAATGCGTTATCCATTTGAGGCATTGTTGTTTTTTCGGCGCCGCCGTTTGTTTTTGCTTTCATTCTCAAAGAGGTGTGTCCCATTTAACCAATGAAAACTCTCTTTGAAGGTGGGCCCCGAACTCAAATACTGTGTGCCTAACTTTTTTTTGTAACACCTATGTTGACTTACTAGGCCAAAAGAATAAAGTCTAGTGATGTTCGTTTTTGGTCCTTATAACACCAATAGTTTGTGCTAGATTTGACGTCCAAAGTGTGCCGATTATCTTTTTTAAAGATATTTCTTGTTACTGGTTAATGCAAATTAGAACAAGACAAATTTTTATGTAAAGCATGAAAGACACCGCGCATGATTTTGAAGGGACTTAAGGGACTTCCACAGTATGAAAGTATGTGGGAAAAGAACAGAAGGTTGAAAACTAAAAATCTTGAAAACTTTTCCGATACCTAATTATGACGCTTAGGATTTTCCATGTGTATAATGTACGTTTTTTAACAGTCTAAAGATGGTATGAATAGGGCTGCAACAATTCAGGTACCCTTCGGTTCAGTTCGGATTCGGATATTACCCTCTCGATAATCGATTTGAATATCTACAATATTCAACATCGATAGAATTTTTTCAAATTTGACTATTGCAAAGCCAAATTAATTCATACATGTCATTTTCCTGTTATAGAAATTACTTGAATCAATTATATTCTTAAGTGTCTATCAAATATTAATGCATGTTCTGTGCTTAATATTTTCTCCACATGAGTGATTAGGAGGGATTTGTAGCGTTACAGGATACAACAGAAAAGTCCAAATGATAAATAAGTATCCTGAACGCTGATTATTGTAGCTATCTGTTTCTCAAAAAATGTTACTTTTCTTTTGCTTAATACCTTACATGTCATGTATTTATGTTCATCATTGTATTCCAACTATGAAAAATCTTTCAACCAACTTTTCAGAAAATTCCGTTTCTTTGTTGTTTGGTTCGGTTATTGGGGGTCTGATTTGGATTGACTGTCAATGTTAGTGGGTGGGGTATTGTCGGTGTTTTTGACAGTTTTACCATCGTTAACAGAAGAACAAGACGAAGTGGAAGCATTTAGCACAGGACTTGAGTATCTGAATTTTATTTATAAGAATTGTGTGGAGTATCCAAATAAATTCAGAACTTTTATTTAACAAAATAAAACAATACTTGATTGAAATACGAACTATTACAAGTAAATCTTACTATTGTGTATACAATATTGTAATTATTACAGATGTTTTGTACTAGTATTTTATCTTTCCATTTGTTGATAGGCGACATGGTGCAAAGATAGTGCCTGTGATAACCAAAGCGCCGTGAAAATTACTCTTTGTGGCTGCGAAAAATAGTCGTTGAGGGTGAATTTTATGTTGTTACATTTATTATGAGCTCCGTTTTTCATCGGTAATCTGAAATAATAGATAAATAAAATTAAACTATAAACATTGGAGATACCGGTATTATTTATTCTACTTTCGTTTTTTAGTATTAGAAAATTCTACAGGTTAAGTACCCTGCTTGTTTGACAGTTGACAATGTCTAGACATACCGAACCGAAAATTCGTAACCCATAATGGATAACCGATCCGAAGCCATGACCTCGGATATATTCGAAGTTCGGTGATTCGTTACACCCTAGCTAGCTAGGTATGAATATTTGTAAAGTCTATTAAATGTGAAATTTATTAATAAAAGTTCAAATTCTATTTGCAATCAAACGCAATAACTAAACATGACATGACATTGTTGTAAATACCAGCATGAGCAATATGATACTGAAAATAAACCAGTACCATTAATAAAAAAAAAGTTTGTTGAGGCTGGGGATCGAACCCGCAACCTCCCATTCGCAAGGCAGACAATCTAACTACTAGACCACCGGGGCCGATTGTGATTTCACATACAAATAAGTTTACAAATAATAGAATAGGTCACCTTAAGGCCCTACATATTGTAAATTGGGTGAACGTTGTTGCGATTGAATTCACATCTAATTTATATTCGATTAAAATTTTGTGTTAACATTAGCAAAACCCATTTTACGATATCCGAAAACTGTCTAGATAAACATGTCTAGCAACTAGGAAACTGCTGAAATTGTTAATCCTCATGCCAAATTTACGTCGGCTGTGTTTGTTTGTTTGTTTTCAGGGTTTTTTTCCCCTTCTTTTATCAGGGGCCGTTTATAGGCCCCTTCCCCTCTTAAATTTTCTTTAAATTCATGCAGTTTTCCCCAAAATGTTTATTTATCCTAGGTTTTTTTATTCCCCAACATGTGGATACATAGGGCAAGGGCCCCCTCCCCTTCATTGGAAAAAAAGGCCTGGTTTTATTTTTGGGTTTACCGTCGCCACGACAGTATTTCAGTCATGGCGACGTCCAGCTAATTACTCGTGGGGGAAGACTTCGAGGGCACACGTCGGATGTGTGGAAATGTGGACATACTTGTATTCCTTAAAGTTATAATACTGTTCAGAAATGAAAATATAACATAGTTGCCAGTTCATGCAATATTTTACACCAATGGAATGAAATTGTTATAGAAAAGACAAATAATATTTAATTTCACTTATATCTTGATCGATTTCGCGGATGTCAACAGATATGAAATTGCCTAATTTCGTATTCTACAATACCGCCGCCATTACTAGGGTCTGTCCGTAGACTCTGTACTAAATCTGAAGACGGTAATTTGCATACGTAACATTGTCAGCGGTATTTTTAAACACAGAATCAGTCATTTTTATTCGCACTCGTTTCACACCGCATTTCAAAGAATACGCCATTGGTGTGTGTGCATGTGTGTGTGTGTTTATAACCTCGTTACAACTTACGGAAATGTACGGAAATTTCCTGTCTTCGGCGAATTTAAATCTTGTTTGACTATCCTAGTCAAACAAGAAATATAATTATAAAGTGAAAAAATAATGTTGAATGAAAGAACATATATATCGACTGGAATAGAGATGCCCAGCTAGTCTTTTTAGGTGTATAAATGGAAAATATACGTTTTGATGCTATCTGAATAGGTGATTTTGAACAGTATTATAACTTTAAGAAGAATATTTCACTATAAAGTTACTAAGTACTTGCTACTTGGTAGTATGACCTAGTTAACTGTTCTAGTTATGAGTGTTTTCACAGTTTTTGGTCACACCTTTAGTCACGTGTTATTTTTTGCCAAACAGTTGACAATTCTAGTCATTAAGCTTGCATGTTGATTTATGTTTGTTTACTTTTGAACAGTTTAACATTTACAGTGCTTTGAGTACTCAGTAAGTACTACAATCTAGTCAGCAGACTATAATATATTGTTTGCATAAGCCACATAATCTTCATAATATAATTGTTCTGTGTAGAACATGTATTCTTGAATAAATATTCGTATTCGTCACCCTATATTCGTTACAGCCCTACTGTAATATGTAGTAATTAAAATAAATTATCATTGATTTCTTCATGTTTACCCAAAAACATCATTCGAAAATATTTTTTCTGAGCCTAAATGAATCGGGTTCGTAAACCAAGCTATAAAAAAAGCATTGCCTACAAGTTTGGGGAAAAGTTATTAATTATACCCATTTAATGTGTCTAGAGTTTTGTAATAACGGTAGAAGACATACGTATTTCGTATTTTGTTTCTTTAATCAGTTAATACAATTTATTGATCCATAAAGGTTGTTTTTATTCAAACATATTACATAGTTTTTCTTTACAAAAATAATGTTGGCTGCTCCCTAATCGATTACGCAACCCCATGGTACAATATTGAAACCTATTTAATAGTTATACTGACGCCGCGTTTCCACGAATGAATAAAGAACTGCGCTTTATATACCATAATATCACGTGACCATGTATAGATTAGTCCATTACTCTGGACATTTCTATTATTAAACATAGAGAGTAGCTATTAAAGGGTGTCTGCAGCTTACTTTACATAACAAAATGCATCTTGCCAAACAAGTAAACATGTTTTTTATTAATGCATGAGACTAATGTACCAGAAATCAAAAAGACGCTAATTTTGGTAACCTCGGATATAACAAGTGAAGATAATTCATTTCTGCATCAAACAAGATCACTGTCATGTAAATCGAATGAAAAATGATTGATTTACGAGACAGCGAAGTGAACGACGTAGACTTGTTTTCAGTCTCGGAGGTTTGATGTAGGGTACCGAAATCTGCCGAGCTGTGGCGATTGGTATATGGTATGTGAATGACTCAAGGCGCTCATGTGTAAGTTACACAACAATGGACAAGTGACACCTTAGAAACCGATTAGCGGTAACTCTGCCTAGAGGTGATAATCCCTTGACACGTTTATTAGGGGGTAATAAGCAAGCTGTGAAATGTAGATTGTATAGAAATTTGTGGTTATATCATCGGGTTTAGTTAATATACGGACCGATTTTTCAAGCAGTTTCAGCTTTCCAATTCGGTCCCAGAGACCGAGAATCGGTCCGAACCGGCAATTTATCGGATTTCTTTAGGCCTGCACCATACTATGGAAAGCCGCAGTAAACCATTTTACGCTTTTACCCTATATATTTTATATAAACATAGTTTTGGGCTTCATCGAGGAAGGACACCATAAAACATTGACGAACAATACAGCGGTTTTTTTGGCAAAATATACGGAGAAATTGGGCCCCATTCCTCCTTCAAAATAGTATGTTTTTTTCCCCCATTTTAGATTTAAATTCCCCCAAGTAAAATATTTTTTTAAAAACATTGACGATGCATGGTTGTAAGAAGATTGATGTTTTGTTTCTGGTCTCAGAGAAAGAAACTTTGCTTTGTAAAACATTGATGTTCAATACACATGTTGGCTAAACAATTCTATGTTGCAGTGACCCCCTTCCCCTAAAAGTAAAAAAAAACGCTGCAATAATACTTCATCCTCCGACCGATGTATATATCACATATATGTACGCTTAGTCTGGCGTTCCTTCCCCTTTCACTATGTTATCAGTACTGTATGTAATATCAGAGCCAAGGAACCAGACTAGTGTACGCTTGCCATACCTCCTGATAGGACAGTATCCAGAGCAACACAGCATGCATACTGCTAGTGCAATACTGCGCTATCCTATACAGTCGATTCTACCGACGTATCCTCATCCAGCATCCAGTACCTTACATCACACCGGTACAATTCTACAAATCAAACGAGACTCGGAAGCAAGCTGACTTAATTGTTGTAATACTCTATTGGTAGTTAATGTTGCTTTGAATAGTGCGCAGAGGGCAGAGGGCACATTACACGACGCATGAAAAGCGCAATAATCTTGTTTATCTTTTTATTTACTTTATTTGGAAAAGTATTAGCTTATACCTTAGATTATGCATATGTAGTAGATTTCGCACAGGCTGTCGAAAAGCTGTATATAAAATTTACCGTTGTGTGTGTTGTGTTTTACGGTAACCCTGTGGTGATCTGCAATGCAATCGCCACAAAAAAATCGAAGCTGTATCTTGAACGGTTTCTGAGAAAAAAACACAACTTGAAACAAAATAAAAGTGGGGAAAAAACTATGAAAAAATTCATATGAAACTCCATGTTCCCTGTGGTTGCCATTATGATGGCACACAATCATATGAAGTATCAAAGCTGTACCTTGACTTGTTTCTGAGAAAAAGTAGACTTTAACAAGACTTAACTAAAAATCTGACTAAGAAAGGGGCATAACTTTGTCAAATGCAGTCAAGAGTTAGTGAACTTGCCCCTATATATATCGATATACCATATCGAGGGCTCGGCGCAAGACTATTCTAACTTGATTTTTTCAGAAATTGCTTTTTTTGTATTTTATTGTAAAAGTTTTGAAAACACACAATCTGTGAAAATATTAGAGCTATATTTAAAATAGTTTTAAAATAATGATAATAATAAAAAAATATTCTATCTTGGAGTGATCGTTTTCGTAGTGCAAGACTATTCTAACTCAAGTTAGAATAGTCTTGCAATATCTTTTTATGTTAGAAGTACATTATTATAAGTGCAAGACTATTCTAACTCAAGTTAGAATAGTCTTGCACATTTATTACATTTGAATATTCTATATTTAGATAGGAAAACTATTCTAACTCAAATGATGACATCATATTGATATTATATTTCATTGTGTGATGTCATAACTAGTCATAATTCTTTTGACACTTGTACATGAATTGCATTTCGAGTACTTTTATACAGAGAAAACTGCTTCAGATGAAGACATTTTCATTCAAATGAGATTATTTTCTGAGATTAGTGATGGGGAAATATTGTGCAAAATGTATCTAGCCAAAGAATCAATTGACACCATAGTATCAACAGAGCCTGAGCAAAGCAAGTGTGACTCAGAATCTAGTGACAATATACCATTTTTTTTGTTAAAAAAAAATATTGTTAATTATGGTTATAAGTTATTTTAGAAGCTGATGATTCCATTTCAGATGTATGTAGTTCTGGAAGTGATTACAAATTAACTTCATTCGAAAGAAAACTACGTGGGAATGAATTTTCAGATATCAGATGACAAATTTTGTGTAACCTCATTAGAAAAAAATAATCAGAAAGGTGAGAAAACAAAGTACTAATGAAATTAAGTGAGCAAAAACATGTACACCAAAATTTAGAATTAATGCTGTTGAGACTAAAAATTGAAGGCATAGTGAATCAAAGAGGACTATAAAAGACAGCTATTTGGTGTGTGGAAATAGTTTGGTAGGCAGGGACGACTCAGTAAGTGGAGTTGTTGATGAGGAAGGAGGTGATGGTATTACAGCAGATCATGACAAGGTATTTAGTAAAAGTATAGTATTTCAGTGATGGTATTGCAGATGGCGAAGGTCTGATATGTAGTAATTGCACTGCAAGTGGTAATGTTACAGTAGGTGTCGATTGTTCATTTGATGGTGACAATATTGTGAGTGGTGATGGCAATGTGGGTAGTGATTGCATGGAGGAGGTAGCTGGTTATGGTATAGTGGGTGGTGAGTGTAGGGTAGATAATGGCAGCATGACAGGTTGTGGCAGTAAAGTGGTTGGTAACAATACAGTCGGACCTGATGGTGATTGTAGGGTAGACAGGTTGTGGCAGTACAGTGGTTGGAACAATACAGTTGGACCTGATGGTGAGTGTAGGGTAGATAATGGCAGCATGACAGGTTGTGGCAGTAAAGTGGTTGGTAACAATACAGTCGGACCTGATGGTGATTGTAGGGTAGACAGGTTGTGGCAGTACAGTGGTTGGAACAATACAGTTGGACCTGATGGTGATTGTAGGGTAATAAATGGCAACATGACAGGTTGTGGCAGTAAAGATGTTGGTAAAAATATAGTTGGACCTGATGGTGATTGTAGGGTAGATAATGGCAGGTTGTTGCAGTATAGTGGTTGGTAACAATACAGTTGATTGTAGGGTAGATAATGGCAGGTTGTGGCAGTATAGTGGTTGGTAACAAAACAGTTAGACCTGATTGTGATTGTAGGGTAGTTAATGGCAGCATGGTAGGTTGTGGCAGTATACTGGTTGGTAACAAAAGAGTTGGACCTGGTGGTGATTGTAGGGTAGATAATGGCAGGTTGTGGCAGTATAGTGGTTGGTAACAAAACAGTTGGACCTGATTTTGATTGTAGGGTAGACAATTTGTGGCAGTACAGTGGTTGGTAACAATACAGTTGGACCTGATTGTGATAGTTGGGTTGATAATGGGAGCATGACAGGTTGTGGCAGTATAGTGGTTGGTAACTATACAGTTGGACCTGATTGTGATAGTAGGGTATATAATGGCAACATGACAGGTTGTGGCAGTACAGTGGTTGGTAACAATACAGTTGGACCTGATTGTGATAGTTGGGTTGATAATGGCAGCATGACAGGTTGTGGCAGTATAGTGGTTGGTAACAATACATTTAGACCTGTGGGTGATTGTAGGGTAGACACTTGCAACATGACAGGTTGTGGCAGTACAGTGGTTGGTAACTATACAGTTGGACCTGATTGTGATAGTAGGGTAGATAATGGCAACATGACAGGTTGTGGCAGTAAAGTGGTTGGTAACAATGCAGTAGGTGGTGATTGTAGTGTAGACAATGGCAACATGACAGTTTGTGGCAGTATAGTGGTTGGTAACAATACAGTTGGACCTGATAGTGATTGTAGGGTAGATAATGGCAGCATGACAGGTTATGGCAGTATAGTGTTTGGTAACAATACAGTAGGTGGTGAGTGTAGTGAAGATAATGGCAGCTTGACAATTTGTGACTGTATAGTGGATGGTAACAATACACTGAGTGGTGAGTGTAGGGTAAATTATGGCATCATGAAAGGTCGTGGCAGTATAGTGGTTGGATACAAACCAGTTGGACCTGGTGGTGATTGTAGGGTAGACACTAGCAACATGACAGGTTGTGGCAGTATAGTTGTTGGTAACAATACAGTTGGACCTGATAGTGATTGTAGGGTAGATAATGGCAGCATGACAGGTTATGGCAGTATAGTGTTTGGTAACAATACAGTTGGACCTGATAGTGATTGTAGGGTAGACAATGGCAACATGACAGGTTGTGGCAGAATAGTGGTTGGTAACGATACAGTTGGACCTGGTGGTGATTGTAGGGTAGATAATGGCAACATGACAGGTTGTGGCAGTATAGTGTTTGGTAACAATACAGTTGGACCTGATAGTGATTGTAGGGTAGATAATGGCAATATGACAGGTTGTGGCAGAATAGTGGTTGGTAACAATACAGTTGGACCTGGTGGTGATTGTAGGGTAGATAATGGCAACATAACAGGTTGTGGCAGTATACTGGTTGGTAACACTAGAGTTGGACCTGGTGGTGATTGTAGGGTAGATAATGGCAACCTGACAGGTTGTGGCAATAAAGTGGTTGGTAACAATACAGTTGGACCTGGTGGTGATTGTAGGGTAGATAATGGCAACATGACAGGTTGTGGCAGTATACTGGTTGGTAACAATAGAGTTGGACCTGGTGGTGATTGTAGGGTAGATAATGGCAACATGCCAGGTTGTGGCAATATAGTGGTTTGTATTTACAATGCAGAAGGTGGTGATTGTAGGGTAGATAATGGCAACATGACAGGTTGTTGGAGTATAGAGGATGGTAACAATACAGTAGGTGGTGATTGTTGGGTAGATAATGGCAGCATGTCAGGTTATGTTAGTATAGAGGATGGTAACAATACAGTAGGTTGTGATTGTAGGGTAGATAATGGCAGCATGTCAGGTTATTTGCTATAGTATGTGGTAACAATACAGGAGGTGGTGATTGTGGGGTAGATAATGGCAGTATGGCAGGTTGTGACAGTATAATGTGTGGTAACAGTATAGAAGGCAGTGGTGATGGTACTGTAGGTGCTGGCAATATGGACGGTTTTGATGATATAGTGAGTGTTGAATGCTCTGAAGGCAGTGGTGGTGGTACAGCAGGAGGTGGAGATGGTTGTATAGGAAATAAAAAGAAATTGAAATAAAATTTGATACAGAAAGACAGAAAGTTTTTCAGTCTGAAGTACGAATCTCTAGGATACCTTTGGATGAACCAAATACAGTTATGTTGCAATATGAATATGATGATTTAGTTCACCACCTGAACTTGGTGCAGAGATTGCGTAGGACCCAAATTATAGAAAACACAAAAGACATTGTTTTAGAACAACTTCACAAAGAGTCACTGGTCATAACTTGGGAAAAATACAAAGACTTAATATCCATGTACAAGAGTGGATTTTTTCCTAAACTACACCATTTGTTTTATTTGCTGCTTCCCCATAATCAGGAAAGCTCATTAGAGGTGTAGTTACCTTAAGAAATGTTCAATAATTCTGAAAGAATTTACAGCTATGGTTAGGTATGCATTTTGTTTTAAAAAAACATTGGTGAGCTTCAATGTTTCTGTAGTAAAAACATTAATGTAGATATTTTAGTCTTGAGTTTGCAGTGCCATCATCTATCTTGTTACTAGGACTACACCTAGTTTTTATTGATTTGTCTTTTGAAATAAATTCAAATAATATTTAGTTTAGTAAGGAGACTGATTATACTTAATGCCTTTTCTTTATCAGACATTATTCATTATATGATTTATTTCATTTTCTTCAAAATAAAATGGCAGTTCTGTTGTTTATAGATCCTTAAAAATATCTCTCCCCACTCACAAATATATCCAACAGACTGAAGAATATGGTTTGTTTCGGGTTTTTAATGTGCAAATGGTTTTCAATCAAATCTGGCTTTTATGCCTTTTTAGTAGCAAACATTCTTTGAACAATGCATAATAAAACCATTTTACATTTATTATATTCTTGTTTTCATTGCTATTTTATTACGACCCTTTCATTTCCACTGCCTGCCACTGCTTTTAATTCAAAATCCTCCATGACTGTTACTTTCAGATATGAAAATTTGTGATTTAGGCAATCATTTTGAATAAACTAAGTGTAACCCAGGGCTTTCCCCAGGCCATTCAAGCGCCCCGGTGCCGGGGCGCTTGGTTTTCAAAATCTTAGTTACCGGGGCGCTTAAATATCGAATTGCGTCTGAATCATTGACCCGGGGCGCTTGCATTTTCGTCTGCAATGTTTTACCTATGTCGAGAAATTGGTCCGCTATGCTCCACTAGCGCGTGCAAATACACAGGGATGTGGTCATACGCTGATAACTGACCTTGCTCTAGGCTATTAGTATCTGTATCAATACAGAACACTTCTGGACCACTTTATTACAACAAAACTGCAGATTACCATTGTTTAAATCTCTTTGAAGTCAACCGCCATTTTGCATAAATTATACATGCACGTGCAAATTATAACTTGCATGCGCAGTTAATAAGTATTTGAGTAAACTTTTGTTCCACACTTTTGAAATTGATTAAATAGTCTTAATATACCATAAAAACTCCAGGTGTTAATATGTTATGTGTTTTCTATGATCATGTTTTAAAATCCGATAATTTAAAGATACCGCACAATAAACATTTCTCTTGCCGAACACCTCGCAATGTTTTGACAACAAAATTACATTTTGTACTGTATCGGTAGTGTTAAGAAGTTTGTAGTACTTACTCAAAGTTAAATTACAATTGACTATGAATGGAACAAAATTAATAACCTTAAAGATTTTACATTGCAATACCAAAAATAGTTACTTAATAAATGCGCGACGAACATTTTAACCAAATTCTTTATGCATAAAACTTACCATAAATGTGAAAAAATCAATAACATTACCAACAACAATGTCAATTAAGAAAATCTAAATGCAAAAGACAATTATTTTTACCAATATACGAATCATAAAGACAGACAGACAAATCATAAATGCTGAATCATCAGGTGGGTGGGGGATGTCATTTAATTTAGAATATATATAGAAATATGCAAGGTAATTATTATAATGAACAAATATTTTTTTAAAGTTTCAATTGACATAAGTATTAATACTATAAAGACACAATTAAGACAAAATGAGGAAAATACCGACTCAATGATTGAAAGAAGATAGTAAATATGAATAACTTATCCTTTTAATTTTAAAATGTAGTAAACTTGTTCACCAAAATATATTTTTTTTATCACCCACCTGTAAGTTGGTATTTATTTATCCAGAATAAAATTAATGAAATATGCTATTCACACACAGTGCCAAGTGCCATCAGTCTCTAAGCAAGAAGGTAAAACAGTAATGTTATAATAGCTTTGGGAGACAACTGAAACAAACATGTGTTTGGCACTCTGAAATTAACATGATATGTTTATTTCTCTCTTATAGCTATACCAATGTGTTTGTTTCATTATGCTGAATAAAGTCTATAGTGAGGATTTGTAAATAAAAAAACTGGTTTTAATTATGACACTCCAAATCATGATAAATCAAATCTATTTATTGCATTTATATCAAAGAATATTTCTATGAAAGCTTGAATTTGTTTGTACATATTTTATGTGCATACTTTGGTTATTTTAAACTGAAGTAGTCAACTACTCATACATTAAGATTGAGTAAAATATTAATATATTGATTTAAAAATTTCAAGTTAAATTGTATCCTTCAACTATGTGTCTAACCATGGGGCATAAATACTATTAATAATATAAATATTAAAATCTAGTTACAATAAAACCTGTCACAGTTATTATAAAATAAATATATTTTTATTACTTTCAACAACAATGAACTTTGTAATTGTTAAATAGTGTCTTGCACATTGAATAAACATTCCTTAATGAATTAAATCAGACAGAAAAGAAAACATTTTTGTGTATGTACTTTTAAGTAAAGAATTATATACATAATATATACAAAGCACTAGATGTTTAATTTTTTTTACCAGTTTTGTTGACCGTTATTATTTCTTTTTTTAAAAAATACCATGAATATTTTCTTGCAATTATTTTCTCAGAATTATGTTAAATAAATTTCCAGATGTCAGATGTTGATTTAACTATGTAAATTGAAAACATATTGATTATTTTCATGTCTCAAATTGTGCATTTAGCATGCACCAAAATGAGCCATTTAATGTTCAAAATCGTTAATGCACGGAAGGGGGTCTCCCCGCACCAACCCCAGTTGCGCCTGAAATATTTCCTGGGGAAGACCCTGGTAACCCAATATTCTAACTTAATAGAGATTTATATGCATGCCTCAAGATGTATTGCAAAACTATTCTAATTTGAGTTGAAATACTTTTGCACCAAAAAAATGTATGATTTAGAAGCATTTATAATGCAAAACTATTCTAACTTAAGATAGAATAGTCTTGCATTACAAATGGTGTTGAATATTTAGGGATTTATGTGCAAAACTATTCTAAGTCAATAAATGTGTTATAAAATCAAAATAAATATAAATTAATGAAAAACTGAAATGGATGATTATATATAAATAGTTTTAACATGTGTATATGCAGAAACAATTTTTAAAAAGCCATTATTAAAATTAAAAAAATGTTTTTTCCCTCTCCTGTATAATTTTGAAAAAGTGAGTTAGAATAGTCTTGCGCCGAGCCCTCGATATATAGGTCCGTGGTTATATCTAGTTGAAATTTTGGTGTAAGTAAGTGATAATGCAGTGTTTTGTCAACTTTTCTGATAGTAATGAGGTAAACTTTTACGAAAATAAAAGAAAAACGAGATTTACTTGGTCCGTCGCGAAAACATGTGACAACTCGATTTTAGGCATAATCTACGGTCTAAGAATATTTTTCCAATAAAAGTATTCGCAATTAAAGGTGTGATTTGGTTGACTTGATTTGGTTCATATATTCGAAATTGAGCTTACCTTTTTTCAACTGTAATTTGTTGAAATCTCATTGCCAGTAGGTACTTACTTTCACAAAGTCCGCCTTTTTTTCCTCGATATATATAGTCATTTCGTAACCATAACTTTTCGTAACCGCACAATCTTGGTTGAATCGTAACCGTTCAATATCCATTAGTCAAATCGTAACAATCAGTCGCTCGGGCTAATGAAAGTTATTGAAAACCTAAACGAGGTGCTAATTGGACCATTTATTAATTAGCTTTATTTTGAGAAATAATTTATTTCATGGATAGCCAGTATTTTTACGGCCAATTTGAGGTCGAAATAAGGTCCCATTCCCACTGCCGAAAGATATACATATATATATATATAGGCACCGTTTAATATACTTTTCCCCAAAAAATAAAGTTTTAATTCTCAATGTCTCTGTTGAGGAAAAATTAAATGAGAAAATAATAAAATTCAAGAAGTCTGGACCACTCAAGTTTTGTGTGTGACGAATAATCAATGTTTTTATTATTGAAAAGACAACCCTTATCAAATTTATTTTACCCGTCATTTTAAAGCATTTTGAAAAATTTAAATGAAAGTAGGATGTCTAATTTTGCAATCCGAAAGTCCTCGGTTCCCGTCCCAAAATGGTGGAAAAAACACTGATAGCTTTTGCACAGTCCCCTTTCATTTTAAAGACTTTCGTGGGCCATCGAAAACGGCCACAGTTGTTCCATAGGGATTGCTGGGTTCCTATTGAATGCGGTTTGTTCATAACAGTTCAATAGTGCTTCTTCCATAATGATGCATTCCTACGACTTGGACATTTAGTATAATAAATGTCTTCATTGTGAACATGAACAATAGTTAAAGTCTAGATAAATGTCCATATTGTAAGGATTCCATCGCTCTATATTTTAGCAAATGAACAAATAAGTCGAAAAGATGTCATAACCGTTGTAAAATATTACCAAGTTTGATTAATATCGAACTTAGTCTGTATTTTATAAGTATACACTTGCACACTTAACATTTATTAAATACAATACATAGATTCGTTTTGACGTAATTCATCAGAATCAAATTTGACAGAGGGATGGAAAGGAGTGACCTTATTAATAATCTCACCATTCTTCGAATGAAGAGGGCATGAACTATATTAAGGCTGCTGGCCCACAGTTGGGTTACTTCTATAAAGTTTTAAAGGTTAATAAATCAGAAGAAAACATCAGTGTCAACTGTTGAGTACATAAACCTTATACAAATATAGCTGTATCATGAAAATATGCAACGACAAATTTTTATGTATTTTTTTTCTCTCATATGTTATTGCTTTTCGGCTTCAACCAAAAAGAAAAAGGGTTTAAGAGTTTCAAATATGTTGCTTAGAAGAAATTTAAATGTTGTCAATATTTTCACAGTACTATATAATTGTGCATTTAGCATATTATAAATCCCCCGAGATCCTGATCTCTTGTGATTATGAATAGGTTTTATAAACGAAATCCCTTCGTTTTGTTATTCAATGCAATAAATTCGTGAATGAATTCAAGACAAAGTCGTTTTCGTAACTGAGCTGTTTAAAAAAAACGTTATTGTTTGGTCCCATGGTCGTCAACATGTACCTTAAGTCGTCATACATAGGGGTCTACTTTATGCAGACTAATCCATATTACATGTTTTTATTTATGCATAGTGGAAGCACATGTTGAAAACATGTTGAAAACAATTTACTAATTGTTAGGATAGTACGGTGGTACAAAGGTGACATGTATGCGTTTTTTTTTATCTCGTTCCCACGACTTATTATCTCGTTCCCACGACTTATTATCTCGTTCCCACGACATAATTAATCTCGTTCCCACGACACAATTAGCCAATCCAAATCATCAAATAAAGAATATAAAGTATATTAAGCACATACATGCACACTTTGTTCATGGATAGTACTGGTGTTTTTCTTTAATTGTAAAATACAAATAAACATTTTAAGTACATGGATACTCTTCTTGGATAACTGTTCATAAAATATACCAAATTTATCGGAGTCGCACATGCTTGCGTAAAATTCATATGATAAATCACCATTCTATTGAAGATCTTGTTAGGTCGAAACTAGTAAGTAGTTGGTATTAATAAACTAGAAATTAACCATTGTCTGGAGTTTGCACTTCTTGACATCTTAATTTATGCTCGTTATAGAACCTGAATATTTATTTGGTAAGGAATCATGGTAATGAGGATTTGATATTTGGTTAACTTCATGCTTATAAATCAAAGGATTGTTTTATATAAAATACAGAGATTTTTGCAATCTGCTTATTTATAAGCATTATCATAGGTACAATATGCTGTTATATATACATCAAAATGGACTGCTACAATGTACTTGTGTTTAATATAAATTATATGTTATTTTGGGATGTTAAAGGGGCATCCATTATTAACATACTGGTAGGTAGCAAATATCAATTTTAATATTTGGATTTAGGTTTTTCATAGCTATTAATGGCTATATTTTATGGGGGTTTTATTTTTATTGTTGGACAATGTGTTGTCTCTTTAAAGATGCTGTTTATACATGTGATGCCGGAGGCTTATGGAAAATAATGAACCATCATCCAAGCTTTACAAAAGGATGATGGACAGTATTGCAATAAGCCAGAGGATGACCATGTATAAACCCACCCTTTTTATATTTACACATATTGTTGTTGATTACCTGTTAATATCGCAGGACATATCCCTCCATTTGTTTAGTTTTAGACATCAAATTGTGGCTAGGGATAAAGTGACGTGGATCACATTGCTATAGGTCACGTATTTCTTTTTTACTTTAAAGAAACGGTGTTGTAAATAGCAGTGAACGAAAATGGCGTAAATGATGTGAATGTAACATCATATTGTACAATAAGCAGATTGCAAGAATCTCTGTGTTTTATATAAAAAAAATCTCTGATTTAGAAGTGATGAGCTGCTAATTACATACATTATAAGTTATCAAGGTGGAAACATGATTATAAGCACACATGTTCTTGCACATTCGGATTCGAAGGCAACAGTGGACTAGTGGGTCAGTCGTCATATCCAATCCCGCCTATGTATTCACCTTCCTCTTATTATATACTTAACAACTTTTCTAAAACCACACTTTTCTTACCCTTGTAAGTTTTTCAATAACCAGTATAATTTAGTAAAAATTGCACACAATGTAAAAACTATCATTCTATTTTGGAAAATCATATCAACAATTGCAAGGAACCGTTAAATTATTGAGTCGTAACAGTATCCATTTGCTTACCCTGAAAACAAAATTCACAAAATCGAATATCCATATCGAGTGTGTCCGTCCTGTGCCCTAATGCACGGCATTAGGCATTACGGCACACCTAGGGGAAACTGTCAAAATCCATACTTTCCTTAAATAATGAATAAATCCACCTAATAAAAGGAAAAGAACACAAATTA
>ENA-OREC01000153-OREC01000153.1-marine-metagenome-genome-assembly--contig:-NODE-153-length-20063-cov-13.329331_pt1 | contig 20063 bp, 9 predicted proteins | sample MGYA00248626_ERZ508543 | MGnify/ENA primary metagenome ERZ508543 (study PRJEB26211, sample SAMN05518279) | marine metagenome | isolation source: Puget Sound, Washington, USA | host: Bankia setacea...
TAGTAAGTGGTTATTAGTTTAAAGTTTAGATCATAATAATTAACACTTACGAAATGACAATTTTACAGAACTATACTATATTATATGTGTGTGGTATTGGTTTATTTTCTTACCTTACATATGTCCATTTTTTATGCTGGACGATATATTGTTGACTTTGTTAACAAAACATCATGTGATTAAGGCGGAGCGTGCGGAAACGGTGCAATCGGATATCGTCGGATATTACCCTAGGTCGAAATTACCCTTCCGCGGGATATAGCCGACATCCGGGACAAGTGACTTTCATGGTCGGACAAGTGACTAATGAGCAGAACATAATCTTTAAATCGATAACCTGCAGGGAAGTTATCGTGTCACTACAACCAGCATATACACACTAACCATGCTTATCGAGGTATTCCAAATTGATACAGATAAAATCAAATACGGCGTAAACCTACTTTCCTATCCAATGAAAACAGGCTTAACGAAACACTCTTGTGGCAAAATTGAAATTAACTTAACTGAGTAAAGGCATCGAAATTGCTAATTGGTTCGAGTAATCACAACAACAAACTGATTCAACCCATTAACCTTGATTCAGCATCCATTGGTTACACATTGTTATGGAATTCCGTATTTTCAGCCTTCTAAGAGGTCACTGTTCCAAATCATGTAAATCCGATTGGGTGGGGATTTAGTTGACAAGACAAAAAGTTTGTACAAGTTGCACCACCCACTACACGCCGCGTGTCGATCTCACACTTGATGATTAATATATCAGAGCTGCTGCGTTTACTTTATGTAAAGTACATAGTGGCATCACTCTTAAGAAATCAGCGTAAACAATTCAGAAATCTACAACAACATAAACTTTTTCTCCGAAAAGGGGAAGATAACATGCAATCATAGTTACCGACTATTGAGTGAAAATAGGATAGTTTACGGCGATCTTTCGTCTATAGATTTGTTTGCCAGCCCACTATTTTGATTCTTTCATTTAACTATTAATTTTCAAACATTCATACATGTATTTGTGAATAAGTACTATCAGCCAAGTAATATAAATTATCTCCTTATAAGTGTTTCATAATAATGATATCACAAAGTAAATGTTTTATTCTTTAGGCGATCAAAGTGTGTTCATTTTTCCCGCTAAAAACGCAGGTGGTAGAAAAGATCGAGATTATCACAGCGATCATTCTGTACACACTCTTGAACGCTTTGGTATCATATTAACAACTGGGTAGCCTTCAAAGTGAACAGTTTCTGTATTTTTAACTACAGTTTGACTTATTACCATAAAGGTTTCATTGAACGAAGAGTTCTCAACACGGCGATTTTGTGAAATGGCGACTCCACAAAAACAGGATTTTGTTAAAAATCTGTTCTGGGACAATCAATTTGCATGTGAATGTGTAGCCATGAGCAAGTTTAAATTCTTTCAAATTCAGAGGGAAAAACAAATTGTGAGTCTGTTAAAGCGAGTGACTATGATGTTGACTTAAAAAGTAAAAACAATTTTCGTTGGTTGTTTATTGTAATACTTAGGCAGAATGTTAGGTCAAAGGTTTATCTTTAGCTATGATATACAGCATTACCTATCATTTACATCGAAACTACATGAAACTTATATCCATGTGTTGGGACAACTGTACACATTAAGAGGGACAAGTCACTTTTTGAATGTGGCAAGTGATTTTTATCAGTAGTCTAGTCCCAAACAGTGACTGAAAACATTTTTTGGTGAGCCCTTAGCACTAATATAAAATTTGATCTTCGTAAACAATGAATACATTTATTTACAGGAGCCAATATATATTGTCTGCAGTTGTGGGGAAAAAGAAATGGACCTTACATGCAGATACTTCACTTTGCCTTTGGAATAGGAGCCTTTCTAGCTCCATTGTTAGCCAGGCCATTCTTGTCCCCTGATGCTGTTGCTTTGGCACATAACACTACGATAGTTGAGGGCAACATTCCCGTTTCTCCACATCTACATAACCCCTGGTCATTACTGAACCGATCACACAGAACTAGACGAGACTTTGATGATGAACTTGTAAGCTTACTTGATGAAGCTACTGATATGTTTAGATACAAGAGGTCGTCTTTAGTGATACATGAAATTCCTACAAACACATTGACAGTGAATAGTGTTCCTTTTGCATTCAAACATACACTGTCAGATAGAGTTAAGAGAAATGACGATACAAAAGAACAAATTCAGTTTAATAAAGGAAGTTTGATTGGCAGTTCCGTATTAAAAGAAGTAAAGGTAAAAAAAAGAGACGATGCTGCCATTGGTACGTCAACAGATAGTGGAGTAATTAGAAATCAGACAGCAACGCCATTGGAAGATGAGAAAGCTGAAAATGTTCTACCACCTGAAAATCAAAATAATGCAACTGCAACTAAAGATGAAGCAACTTATGCAAATGGTACTGACACTGTTGAAACAAATGGAACCAAAACAACGGAGACAGATAAAGTTGTTACTACTATAACTACAACAACTACTACTTTTTTGCCTGTTGGTCCTAAACCAGGGGCAGCAACAGACCACAATAGAGACAAAACAACCGCAGATGGTAATCAAGTAAAAGATCATTTAAACAGTGCAGCGAAAGCAAAGGAATCAGACAATGGAGGGGATGCTAATCCTGGTGATGATGATAAAACAGATGAAACAAAACTAGACACAACTGAAAGTACTCAATCACAAGTAAATAAGACAGATATAGATAGAAATATTAACAACAGTACTAATAATGGAAGTGCTGAGAGGTCATCAACAGCATCATCAGAGTCATCAACACAAAGTTTACCTGACAAGGAATCTTCTGCACAACATTCATCAGCACCTTCATCTAAAGTAACAACAGTAGCACCCAAGCCATCTATTACAACTAAGAAAGCTACCACAACAACTACTACAACACCTACCACAACAACTACTACAAATACACCTACCACCACAACAACTACTACTACAAAACCTACCACCACAACACCTACCACCACAACAACTACCACCACAACAACTACTACCCCAACAACACCAAAACCCGCTGTCACTACAAAAAAAGATACTGACAACAGTGGAAAAGATAGCAATACATCTCCTAAAACCCCAAAAGCTACAGATGCTCCAGACAGTAACAATCCTACAGGTAGTGAAGCTCCAGGTGGTTCTTTTACCAAACCAGAGACAGCTATCGATGCTACAGATGCAGACAATACAACAGAGATAAAACCCAAGCCAAAAACAGCAGTAGATACATTCATACATGCAGTCAAGAACATGTCAAGGGTACAGTTTGCTTATGTTATAATAGGCGTTTGCTTGTTACTCAATTCACTCCTGTTCCTGGTACTTTACTGCAAAGACAAGAATGGTTTTAGTTCTGAATGTGACATTGAAGGGTACAGTCATTTCCATGGTATCAGAGTGTTCTATAAAGGAACCCTAATTTGTTTCTTGGGACTGTTCTTCTTCTGTTATGTTGGCTTGGAAGTAACATATGGTGCTCTTGTAACTACATTCGCCGTCGATCAAATTCACTGGACCAAAGATGAAGGGGCAACTGTGGCGGCCATTTTCTGGGGTTCTCTAGCCACAGGTCGAGGTGTTGCCATCCTTATCGCGAATTGTTGTGGACCCACAGTGATGCTTGTGATAGATTTGATATTCATGCTGGCTGGTGGATTGATTCTGTCATTTGGAGTGATTCTGAATGATAATCTTATCTATCTGGGTACAGTGATTCTTGGATTGGGAATGTCGTCCGTGTTCCCAGCCGGTATATCATGGGCAGATAAATATTTCCGTGTGTCTGGTAAATCTACCGCAGTATTTGTAATTGGTTCAGCCGCTGGACAAATGGTTGTGCCAAGTGTTATTGGTTATTTCTTTGACAATGATAGTGCGATGGTGTTAATGTACACAACAGCGGGGCTTAGTGGTGCTGCATGCCTGATATTTGTTGTCATGCAATGTTTAGCTATTAAAATGAGCAAACAAGTGACTATAAAAGACAGGAATGGTTTCTTACCTCTGGAAGATGAGGATGAAGAGACAGTAGAGATGGACCTAGTGCACTTTGATAAGTCTAATTCACAAGGTTGGCGTCAGGACAAGCGCGCTGGTGGGGAGGTACAATATCACACTCTCATATCAGACTTGGAGGATGATTAAATTTTAGCTTTAAGCTTTTCTTTGATATGTCTTCTGTTTAAAGACGTTTTCAGCAGTTTTTTATATTTTTGATAGAATTTTTATATTGACATACGTTGCACGAAATTTAATGCTGAGTTCAACAAGCTAATAAATACAGTTGTAATAAAACACTAAACAGGCTAGGTTTGTTAGTTTCGTTTATGTATAAGGTGCCATTGTACCAAATGATCAAACAAAATGTGCTAAACTAGTTGAAGAAAAAAATGTTTTGTTGTCTAAGTGTTTGTAATTTCGAGCAAAAAAAAGCACGTCACCGCACTAAGTTTAATTCTATACACAATATGAGTTCATATAGAAAGCCTGAAATACAAAAAGATTTGCCTAAAATCACCAAAGTCAAGTTGATTTGCTATTTTTTCACCAAAAATCCTTAACTATGTTAATTTTAGCATTTAAAACCACTATTTAATTGCACTTTAAAAAAAATAGCGAATTGAAAAATTAAGTCTACTGTGGGACTGAAACCCGCACTCCCTAGGTTTGGAGTAATTAAAATAGCTGTGCAATACGATGCGCATAGAAAACTGCCGAAAACGTCTTTAAATTGTTACTGTTTAAAGAAGTTCACTTTTATAACTAAGAGATTATCATAGTTTTTAACAAATCTGCATATTATTAGCTCAATTGTTTCAGCTCTGCATGTATGTACCTTTGTTTTTACATTTACGCAATAGTATTGTCCTTAAAGGAAAATCTGTCCTATTAGCTTGTGTACTACATGTATTAGCAGACCTCAAAATTCTGTACAGTAAATTTGTAATAACCTGTTCAATGCAAACCCTACTTGTAAAGACACACAAAATTCAATTTAGATTTTATCAGTTTACATGGGTTAAGCTTTATATTAAAAGATGCATGAAAAATGAGATTGTTCAGTCGATACTAGGTTTCAGCGAGTGATTTAGACAGCTTTCAGTCCCAGTTTCTCTGTGCTGGTATGGAAATAATGGAAAAGAAATGTAGTTTAAATATTTGGTGACTCTACCATCAATATTATAATTCTTAAACAAATTATTTATATTTAAAACATTTTTGTTAGCAATTGATTTACTCACAACGCAATATTTCACTCTCTATTACCGTATCAACTATTAGATATGTAGTAAGTGACTAAACCTAAATCAAGGGATGTATGGGAAAGGGTTCTATCTGCTTCTTTGTTCAATAACACTTAGAACTCTTTCACAGTCACCCCTCGAAATGTGAAACAAGTATGAGCTCTGAAATCCTGTAATGGTGTATGTACTTTATTGTGCTGTAATTGCAACATAAGCTTAAACAGTTCTGAGTTTATATTTAGCTATTACCTGTAAGACAGCTCTTCATGTGCTTCATTTCATATCTACCAATAGTTTAACCTAGATTACAATATCTGTATACTTTAACGTTTGTAAAGTTCAACGTGTATCGAGATTATTCCAAATGAGTTAGTGTTGTGGAATGATAAGTTTGTTTGATATTTGATATCTCTATAGGGCTGTAAGTTTCAAGTCATTATGTGAAAGCCAAAAGTAATTATTGAAAGAGGGGCATATTAAGAATAGGAAACGTTATGTTGTTCTATCAGATATGCACTAAAGTCACCACTATTATTGTATAAATCAGTATGGTCATCTAAATGTTTTAGAATCTTGACCACTGGCTTGCAGCTTTTTTCAGTTTGAAATAATAAACACAATACTCGACGAAATTGTGCCTGGGAAATTGAATTTTAACTTTTAACTTTTTGGAAGCCTTCTAATGATTTTAACAATGATTTTTACAATGATTTTTACAGCAGTTTAACCTAAATTTGGGGAAAAGAACTAGTCTTATGGTCTTTAACAAAATAAATTTGCCTTTGTGCCTCAGTATGGTCCCATGACAAATTGACACTTAATGAAAGGAATGCCATATTTGTACATAATGTTTTATTTTTTCTCCCAACATTTTATTTGATATCCCGTTTTGATACAAGCTATATTAAACATGAACTTGTGCCATTTTTATATGTGCTGTAAACTTGAACTTTTGTTTATCCATTTAGTCATAAAAGAATGTTAAGTTTGAGGATTTCTCTGATTATGTTTTATTAATTTCTTTCATATAGATATTAAGCTGTTTTAAATATATAGTCCAAACATTTGTTGTCAACGAAGCTTATTGTGCCAACAACATATTTTTAGATTTATACCCAGTTAAAAATTTAATGGACTTACATGTTGTTTTGGACAGGGCACGAAAATAATCAAAATCTCTAGTCATCATACACATCACATGGTATGGTAAAAACAAGAAAAATGCATGCAGATTTCAAAATATCTTATCATCAGGACTATCAGACAAGTGATTTTTTTGTGCCCAGTGTACCATTTTACTATAGAACTTACTCAAAATGTAACTTTACGCAATCATTTCCTAACTTAATAACTTTTAAACCACTGATCATGTCAAAAAAGTAAAATACATAGTTTAATAGAATAGGAACCAGGCTTGAAATCTAAAGTTCTTTTGGATATAATTGAGAGATGTTATATTCAAGCTTTAAATGTGTGCGTAAGTTTAAGTTTTGCGTAAGTCCTAGTTTGTAAACACATGTATGACATTAACTCACCGAGGTGTTTATTTAAGTGTTTTAGGCGAGTGAAAGTACATGTAAATAATATTGGTTTTACTCTTAGTATAGCCGTTTCTTTGTAGTAGGTGACTCATTATGCTTTAGTTGAGATCCAGGACACTGTTTCATTCAAGTGTCTTAGAACTGATATCTCACCTAGGTATGATATACTCACCAATGGTAGAGCAGTATACAGAACTTAGGTACGATTAGTTCACCTAGAATTATTGATGTAACAGCCCCCAGGTTCATAGCTACAATTTACTGTGATAACTGTTCATAATAAGTTCACATTTGAGTATCTATACTGTAGTTAGATTTTGATTCAGATTGTGGAATTTGTATTAATTATTATGTTCTACGTGAAATGTGTTTGGTTTATACTAATTTATTTTAGTTCGATTGAGAAACAAGCAATTTTTTTGCTTATGTAAATCACGCTCGAATCGGTTTTTGGAACCAACCAGTACTAAGCAATTAGAGTAGTTTCTTGCTCAAGGAAATTTGTTTAATATAGGATCATAAGCTGTCAATTAAACTCATCCAGAAAACTTCATGAAGCTTGTCTAATATATAGGTTTAATCAACAACATTACCTAAAGTCGTATCATAAAGGTTAATATTAATATGACAAAGGTGTAAGATTCTTATTTATCACATAGCGTTTAAGCTCTCACAAACCCGCCACAGGTTACAGTGTCCACATGTTTCTCACATTTAATGGTCTCTTGTTATTCATGTAATAAGAGTGTGTGTTATAGATATACACAATACATCTATATGTAGTAACATTACAATGAACTCAAGGTTAGTTATGTGATAAGATACGGTATCGTCTACAGAATGAATGAAGTTATAATAGACTTCTGATCATGGATTTGTTGACGAATATGCTTATGTGATATTAGTGTGTTTTTCATTATTTGAACATTACTGTTATATACAAAACTAGATCGCAGAGTGAAACGCAAAGGGGACACTATATTCGCAATGTCTATCTTGTGTTCAGATGCTTAGATTAATTTCTAGGGAGTGTTTGTGAGATGGTTCCATCTTCTTCTTTATTCACCATCACTTGGAACTGTATCACTTTCACCACTTTATGTTTAAATGTAGATGATCTTTTATCTGCAATATATATGTTTACAATGAGTTTATTTATGTGCAGCTTAATATTGTCCAATGTTGTTATCAAGGTTACATGTACTTTGGATTTCCAGTGTCTTTTTCTTAGTGCAATTTTGAAAGAAACAGTTGAGTTGTTATCACTAACCTTGGTGTTGCTGTTTGTAATAGTCGTTGTTGTACAAAACCCTAAACTGGTCATAATTATACAAGACTGTTATAGGTTGTGTTCATATACACTGTGCACTGATATATGGATAGGTGTCTGTTTTGTTTTAAAAGCTGTCAAATGCAATTTTTGTGTTCCAAGTATTAAAAAAAAAATAACATACTGTGAATTCTTGCTTGTGATCACCTATTATTCAGTGTTGGTGGTTAAATTATTATCACTTACTTGTAATTTGTTTCCTCTTCATGAGCTATTATTTTATACGCAACCATGTTAATGATATTTAGTCATTTGTTTACACATCGAGCGAGTCATAATACCTTTTTCTCACAGAACGTCAATAGATGATGATACAAGATAAACCATGTAACAACACCCTGAAGTGTGAGATGTACAAGTCTATATCTAATAGAAAGATTGTCACTTATTTCATGCTATATTGTATTACAGTCACTACTCTCCAATCAACATAAGAATAATTTCTACATATATTAAGGAACACATAAATAGTTTGTATCAATAAGTTCTTGTAATCTATGAACCCTTAGAAGATAGTCTGGGTTTTTTCTTCATAATAAACACCTTCATCTTCTGTTATAAATGCAATAGCTAGGTATTGGTCACAACTTAATATTTGTTATAGGTTTATGTTAGAATTTTATCAAACAGTTTTATCATACATATCAGTTAAAAGTCCATACAACCATAGCTACATTGTATACAAGCAGTCAAGAAAATACCCAGAACAATTTGACTAATTGTATGTTACCTTTGTTCATATTATTTTTCAAAACAGAGTAATCAAAGTTTATGTAATATTAAAATCTACTTAGTTATAAGATTGTGTTACGTTCACCCATATATAGAGCTAGTCAATAGTTTGTTTATATTTTTACAGGTTGTATTTTCAGACTTATATACAATAGAGTTGTTTATTTTCTTGATCATAGAATTTTGTGAATTTTCTTAAAATAGGCAATTTAGAGGTTACTCATATTCGTTGATTTTTAAACTTGTATTAATAATTTGAGGGCTGAAGTCAAAGGGATCTAATTGTTATATAAAAAAAGAAGCAGATAGATCCCTTGAAACACTATACATTACATGAAATTGATAATTGTTGACATTTGAATTTATGGTTCAGCTGATCGTTACACTCTATAAAAAATAGTGCCTGATACAGATTTAGATTTCATGATACTAGTTGATTTGATTGGTGTAGGTTATTAATATTGAACATGTCATAATTAAAGATGAAAGATTGTGCCAATTGACAGCCTGACATATTTCATACATGTAGTTGGTGAAAAAGTTATAAATTACAAATACAGTATCTACATTCGGAGAATTAAATTAAAATGTCTTTGTTAATTCTCATGTGTGTTCATTTGTTTTTCAAGAGGGTAGTTTTACCTTTAATCGGGAAATGTTTATTTGTGTTGTATAATTGCAAGGTATTGTTCTCACATCTCTGTCTATATACAACTTGAAAAGGAGAAGAACTAATCATCATATTGTAACATTCCTGGGTAATGTTAAGCTAAACCACTTTAACTTACACACACATTTAGGGCTTGAATATAGTATGAACCCTGAAATAAATCAAATAAAACTGTTTTCATATAAATCATTTTATCTTAATTGAATGATGTTTTTTAGATGATATCAACTGTGTCAAAGTTATAAGATCTGAATTATTAGCTTAACTAAACCGTAGTAGGCTCATGTAGTGTGTCAGATTAGGTAGATGGTTTGGTTTTATACGATAATGAAAATAAATCAAATATAGCAGCTATTTATTTTTTCGATTATAAAACAAAATTAGTAAAAATTAACATGCATTTTTCTTTATACTTGTAAGTCGATATGACGCGTGTTCCACTGTAGCTAAGGATTCAAGATTACAAGCTGTTTTATAATTGTTAAAGATAGTGGTAATCATTTTCTTTCTTACATCTTTCTCTCAGACGATAATAATCTGGGTTTTTATGTTCTAGTAATGCAAGATCATCGATTTTATTTCAATTGTGTGTCATACAATTTGATTTCTATGAGATAAAAGAAAGCAACGAATAATGCAACTTTGTTAAATATCACAACCCCACCACCATTTAGCATTGTTCAACATGTTAGTTTAGTTGAAGGGGATGAGCCTGATTTTAATATCTAAATGTACTGTGATGTGGAATTCAGTGCCATGTCATCATACACGGTACTGGTTCTGTTGGGCACCTTTTTTATAAAACTTTTTTTTTATTTAGAAATAATTAACATTTATCTGAAAAGCCATTATAACATTTGTTTATTTATATATTTGTACAGTGTTATATTGTAATCTTATTATATAGGATCAGATGTCTGTTATTATTTGGTGCACACTTTTTATTTCAATGATAAGGGCCGACATATGAAAAGCTTCTATGTAAAAAAATGCTCTAAAATCCTGAATTTCCTTTTGTCTCGCACCTCATTTAAACAGAGCAGACTTTATACTAGTTATACAAAAATGAGGTTACCACCAGTTTTACAGAAGGCTTAGATTTATTACATGTACCAACCTACCATTCAGATTACCTGTAGTCCCATAATCTTCAGATTTTTCGAGATTCTTTTTTAATATTGGCCAATGCAGACTTTCAATGATAGCACATTATACATGTTTTTATCACTGTAAGTTGTGTCATCTCTCATGTTTATTGTTTTTGCTCAGCTATATAAATATATAATGTCCTGTTCTGTTATGTTTTATAACCAATGTTTTCATTTTCTCTTTCCCAAACTGTCTTCATTAGATCTATAACTATTTCTATTGTAAATGTGTTCTTGTCTTAAGACTGTATTCTTTTTATTCTATCAAAAGTTTTAGCTGTTTTTTTTATTTTCAAGGTATATCAAAGAAAATATGTGCAATGTTAAATATTGTGTTTGTTTTTTATTATACACCCAACTAAAGAAATAAGGGGTTTGGGAAGTATACTGGAGTCATCAGATGTGGTCAGGCAGGTGGTTGGACTGTTGGTGAATGTTGTGTATCAAACTCCTTCCACATTTTTAAGTTATCTAAATGAGACTTGCTAAAATACATGATCCATTAGATTTGAGGTTGTGCATGGCATCATGACATAACATGTGGCCCGGTGAAAAGGTTTTAGGGTTATGTCCCTTTTTCCAAATTATGTCCCATACTTTCCTGGGTCAAGATAAGGCAAAGAGATATACTGATTACATCATCGCAGTGATAGCTGTAGTTTTAACAGGAAAGTATTAGGATTGTTGGTCTTTGAAACAGACAGTCCATCCGAAGTATAATGATTAACGTGACATCTATATCATAAATGTGTTCTTTTGTGCAGTCAGTATGGCCAACCTAGTTTGATACATCACGTATTTTCAAACTGTCAACAAAATATCCGTCCACACAAATGCCAATGATGACTTGATGGTGCGTCAAACATATGACTAGAAATGCTACATCAAAGGTCAAGGTTACAGCGGGCTCGACACTGTTGACCTTGACCTTTGGGCAACATATATATAGTTTCTTTAAATCAATAAAACACTGAATAATAATAACAGGTAGATCGATTGACGAACAAGAACATCTTCAAATATAAGCATCATTAATTTAATATATTACACTCTTTTTTTATTGTTTATATAAAAAACAATACAAAACACATAATTATTAGAATGGCACAGCTATGATGCACAGACAACACAACATATGCTAAAAGCTATGAATATGTTAGTTATAAAGCTCTGGATGCTGAAATATATTGACAAAAAACAATAGCTGCATAACACACATTTTCTGATAGTTATGCTTTCATAGTATGAAAGAACCACTTTTTGATCGAGTACGTGTGTTGATTTTTATAGATTTGTAATTGATAAACTAACAAACGGTATACCCAAATGTACACGTTATTGAAAGCACAAAACTTAATCCTGCATTGACAATAACTTGGAAAATTCATGTAAGGAAACTAACAGTGTCAGCATTTATTACTGCTGTTAAATATGTATATACAACTGTACTTTGTAGGAACTCATTCTACATTGACATATCTTTATTTAATAATTAGAGTTTATTGCATTGTAATGTGAACATGTGCATTTGTTGAAGCTGCAGATTGGTCATGGATGTATAGCATGCACATATCTCGTGCTAATAGTCAACTCTTTGGTGTGTTTTCGCCAATGTTTTTTGTCTGACAAACGTTATGGCGTTTTATTCCGTCGCATTAGAATGTTCTCAATAGCGATTTCTATAATTCCATTTACACGAATCAGAGCCTGCTCACATAACGTTGTTAGTTGTATACATTGAGGTTATTTAACTTTTGTAGGGTGGTGGCTGCTGTTCGACGCCAGGGCTAGGGTAGGCAGCAGGGTTACCGGCGGGTGGGGAATACGGGCCTGGATAGTTGCCGGCCGGTGGAGGATATGGGCCCGGGTATCCTTGTGCTGGCGGTGGGTACTGACCTGCGGGATACGGGCTTGCGGGGTACGGGGATCCGGCTGCCATGTGACTCTCTGGAAAAAATAATAAGTGCCAGATTGAATATTTGCAACCGCTTGTATTAACGTTATGCCACTTGCACCTAAACGTGAAGAATAAGACGGGCACGAACATGTTTATACTGAGTATTCATTAAGTTAACATAATATAATATACACGTTTAACCCCTACACTAAAAATGAGCGTATTCGTCAAGTTACATACGAGTTCGGATAAGTAAGTTTTCAAAGTGCATGTTTAGCTGCACAAGTTGAAACACACGTTACTGTAGAAATCTGCACACTTCGAATCATAGTGAATTAACACTGATATATCCTACATTAACACTTGACCACCATAACATATCCTGATAGATGTATTGTGTATGAGCAAAATACTCACAAAGAGGCGAATTATAGAGGATATAAGCAGCGATTTTGGTTAACACATAATGCATGTATTTCCTAACATCTTTCTATTCATAGCTATACTTTTGAGGATGCATTACGCCAAGACACGACACTTTGCCATCTTTGAGACTCGAGGCAGAATAATAAAAAAAGAATAATCTAAAAAGTACCGTCCGCGTCAACACTGCAGTACGAAAGTGACAGAAACCGTTCGCTATTTATCATTTAAAATGCAACTCTGCTACATTATCGTGAATATAACAAAACAAAATAACTTACGAGTAGAAACAACAGTGACACCTCCCCCAGGGGCTGCTTGCTGCACGATCACTGGTTGGTTACGACGACGACGACAACAACAGACACAGGCGACGATGATGGCAATCAGAAATACGATACCCGCAATAGTACCTCCAATGGAACCCGCTCCCCTGTAATAACGTGAAACCATCTAGTAATAGTCCAATTACACATCACTACATTACATGTCCAACAGACAATTAAGTACAAAAGGGTACCTTAACGTAGTTCAGGAATTAAATTGACAGTTTCATAAAATCGACGAATTTCTTAAAATGGCCCTGTATCCAACGACATTTCAATCATTGTTGTGTTGAATTAATTAACTTTATACAACGACTAAATAATAGCTTTTACCTGAAGTAATCATGTGTCTATGCTAATTTAAAACAACGAACATATTGCAACACATGAACCCATGCAGTCCTTTGACATATCAATAATAAACAATGTTCCAGATATAATCAAGACTGTATCAATAGAGAGATATTTAACAAAAGATTTAATCAGTCATATGGCTCAAATCAATAACGCTTTAACATATACTACAACCGATTTGCAATTTGGCATGTCAGCGCAGAAATCAGGTATCGTTTTTGAAGATAAATATCTAATAAGTTGTTAATGAAGATAAAATGGCATGCCAATACAGAACAGAACGTAACTTTTTGTTATCTGAGAGCATTTTTAGCAGCTGTTTTAGTATGATGACAAACCTATACATGTGCATGTTAGTACAGAGTCATATGTTATACTAACCATACACTGGTGCAGCAGCTCGAGCTTCCTCTTCCATTACAGCAGTAAGACGGACTGTCGCAATATGTGAATGTTGTACAATGGTCCCGAGCCTCTGTCACCCCTACACAAATAACAACACATATACAAATAATGATACTAAACATATTACTGTTTATAAATAGCAAATGGTGTCAGGAAAACTTTAAAATTATATTATATGTGTTGATGAAATTATTGAGTGCTATAAAGTTTCTCTTAGAGATAAAGTATCCGCTTCTTTAAAGAATAATACGTTACGCAAACGTGTGTTTTGTTACAAAGAGATATTACTCTTCCTCACAGTTTGAGAAGTCTCCCTTTACTTACATTAGCGCATCCATAATATGCTAAGAGCAATGTTTATTCAATTGCTTAACCTAACTCAACACAGAGTTATTTCCCTTACAGTACAGTTAGAGTTACTTCCCTTAGAGTACAGTTATCTATTCGGTATGTCAGGGGAGACCATGCGTAGGAGTGTTGTGTATCACGTCTTTGTACGTTATATGTAAGCGTTCATCATACGCCTATTCATATCCTTGTTCATAAGTGTCAAGTTAGGATTTTAAGTACATGTACACTGTATTACACATTAACTGTACTGATTATGAATTGGTACACACTTTTATCAGGACTCATCCGGACCCATATGAATTAAACTTCCGAGGAAAAAACCGTTTAAAATCACCAATGACATTATACCTCGCACATCATTTCAACTGTGTATTAACGATTTGGTATTTAAAACTTTATAAGAATGCCCTGCATGCCCTTTCAGGGAAGAGCCGTATAACTAAGTTACAGAACTTGTGGTTTCACTCTTTTGCTATGTATATATCTGTATGTATGTTTATACTATGATTTTGGTAAGCAATAGCATATGTTTACACTAATTACCTGCATTTTGTATACATACCTATGTGGCATATGCATTTGAATTTGTCATATCTACTGTTGGTTTTTACACCGGAGGTATGGGCATCCTTGTCATGCGACCACTAGTGTTTTTTAAAGGGGTTCACTTCACTATAGGTGTTCAAATCTATTTTCTACGCACTTGAGCATTGGTTTACAATCTATGTGTGGTAGGTTTTTATCACGGTATATATATTGAGCAGCGTTATATGTCCCCTACTTCATATTTGTTATCGTGTAATTATATCTCCGGGTGATTATTGCCTGTTGATGTGATTTAGAAAACAGTTTATAGATACACAATCGCCATCAAAACTGGGCATGTATTTCAACCAGTGCACACTTGTCCGATAGCCAGATAAATGATAAACGTAAACGTGCCTTAATTTCCTATTCGCATGTTAGCTTAGTGAAACCATACGCATTACCCAAAAGAAAGCTATTGGATACAAAGGACCTTTATGCTAAACATTTTAGATATCGTGTTTTATTAATTTCCGCCATGCGGTATTTATAAAAGGAATTTTAGAAATCACGCACCTGCTCATTTTCGAAAAAAGGCGTCTTCAATACGGAAGTGTATTTTCACTTCATACATGTTTCTACACTCATCCTTAGACACACACCTAGTTGAAACCAGGGATTAGGGGATCTTTCCTTAAGATTATGTGTGTAGGCCAATATATAGTTGAGCCCATTACAATTTACAACGACTGACGTCCCACGTTTATCGTGTTTGGTATATCTGCCCTAAAGTTTACTTTTTCCCCTAAGAATGTCTTTTGACTCTAGATTATTGCCAAGTTACATAATAAAACAACTACATGCTATACATGCATAACGTTAAACAACTGGAATACAATTCCCTATTCTGTACATTTGTATTGTTAAGAATATTCGACACAGCGATCCTCATAACTATCACATGACCTTGAAATGTTGTGAGACGTGAATTGTTTGTCTTTTTAAATTATAACCTATTATCACAACCACAAACCTACTAATTTTGACAAGTCACTACGACCTCATCTATAAGCTATAGTCGACAATGCAAGTGATAACATGGAATTCTTTATCTTAAGTTCCCTTCAGCTAATTTCCTGTTCTCTGTGTCCTCAATATTTCAAACTATTGTACCCAATAATTACCGGGTGTATACATAAAGCACACATCTTACAAATATAGCTACTAACACAGAAAGAAAAGTAACTTAAAAAATGTCAATGGAGAAAGATGCAATCGTCGAGTAAATTAAGTCTGTATTTGTCCGTTATTGGTAAAACATATGCGCTTTGTTAAACACTGAAATCTGAAAGGAATGTGTAAATAAGGGCATGTATTGTTTGTTTTAACATAGAATATTAAGTGAATCTGAGCAGATACTCGATACGCAACCCTCAACTGCCTTGAGGTTCTATAATTCAAATAAGGTATGTGTGATTATAAACGTGCCAAGAAAGAAATATGTGTTTGCCCAAAGAAACAATACAGTAGTACTCAGATTCATCTTGAGTTTTATCAACGTACTGTACGCCATATTGATACTTGTCGAAATAAACAGGGTGTTTATAAATGTCAATCTTCTATGAGACCATAACTATATTTTAGTTCGAATCCGTTCCTGGAATCTACCAACCTCTAATGTATGTGGTTTAAGATCTAAACTAAATATTCCTGAATTTGAATTTTTTTTTTTGTAAATTTGATTTGGTTTCATTAACAGGGACTCATTTTGATGACCTTGATGATATTAATCTTAACAAGTTGAGCTATTTTGTAAAACACAGGAAGCAGAAAGTTATTCGACGCTCAGGCGGTCTTGCTGTCTTATTTAAAAAAGACATAGAACGCCATTTTTATATTATTGAAAGTCATGTTGAAATAGTGCGTAATAAGCACATAGAACGGCATGATTTGTAATTTTTGGGGTGTTACGTTTTCCAAAAACCGACTTTTTACAGCTGCTAATAATAATAACGTACAACAAGCCCGCAAAGCTCTAATTAGTATGTATAGAAACATTCGAAACCTTGATTTACCGCTTGACTGTCAATTGAAACTGTTTGATTCAACAATTGTATCAATGTTAACGTATGGGTGTACAGTTTGGGGTTTTGGTGACTTAGCTATTGTTGAAAAAAATCGTACGGATTTTCCTAAGTATATATTAAATGTAAAGAATAGCACCCCGTACGTGATGTTGTATGGTGAATTGGGGAGATACCCCATTTCTATTAATATTAAAAAGAGAATAGTAGGTTTCTGGTACAATCTAATCAATAGAGAAAATAAGTTATCGTCCATTCTTTACATATTTCTTTTAATCATGCCCATGTCCATTGACTTGGATTGTAGGTCATCCATTGGTAGTGATGGGACGTGGTAACATAGTGAGAGAGTATTTGAAATGAATCATGTTTTCAACAAAATGTCCGGGCCAAAAGTAGCCATTATCTTCGATAAACTGGGTCATGCGATAAGACAATTAAGCGTTGTTAAAGACATCCGCCATCTAGATACTTCAACACATTTGTCCTGATACCAATGGCGTTCAGCTAGTTGCCGGTGATTATACATTCGCTAAACATGTACCGATACTTGGACAATATTGACTATCTTGGGTGTCACTTTACAGGTTAAATTTATATAAACAGTGACAAATGAATGTGTTGCAAGTCATTGACCGTATAGTAAACTTGTCCTGGCACATTGTATGTTTATTCACCTAGCGTGTTGTTTGACTAAAATAGTCATATTTTATCAACGCGGTACAAAAGGAAATGAACATTATTCGACATTGTTAAGATTAAAAGTTCGTGTCTAAGTTTTAAGCGAGAATGGATCGCCGCGTTTTTGTTTGTAAATTGTTGTGTATAACGTATTATATTCGATAAATAGACATGGTACCCAATGTGAATTAAACTGAATTGTGTGTAGATCTAACTCAAGTTTATTTATTAAATGGACTTTAAGTTGTTGGCTACGTTTGTTCTGCCATTGGAATTGTCGTCCGGCAAAATGCATACTTGCGTGTGTACGGTCTGGTTTGAGTTTTTGAAAAAACACTGCTCCTTTATGTCCATCATTGTTATTTGTTTCTTTTACATTAAACTATTTGCTTATTTGCAATGTCTGTAAATGCAGATGTTTACATGTGGCTGACTTAAAATTAAGAAGTTCTCAAACAAAGGATGTACAAATGCGCATTTAAACAGCTTATATTATGACACGATTATGCCCATATTCACTGTTCAAAACTACAACAGAGACGATGTCATTGTTCATATTTTGTTTTGTACAATATTATAACTGATTTCAAAGAATAGATCGGCAGTTATCCAAGTAATATTTCTCGGGAGCATTGTTTGTGACGCAATGTGTACAAGGTACGTAAAATACAGATACAAACCGCGAAGGAGAGACCTACAAAACAAAAACAAAACAAAACTCACCTATAAGTCCAAATGAAGCAAGCAACACAGTCGATATAATCAAAGAGAAATCCATGATGTTGGTGTGTCCTTTCTTTCAACTTTTAATAACTGTTTCGAGTTGATTCGATGCAAGAAGCCCACTGTTTGCTATAGAGGGCCCACTGATTAGAGGTATTTGCACTTGCGCTGAACGAAAGGAATACGTTTTTTGAGTTTAAGGACTACCTTATATGAAGTCAGTTTTAATATTAATGTAGAGAACAGACGTTAATTCGCTCGCTTTTTAACTCCCTTATATATATATGTACGTCTAACATCCTATAAACTTGTACGTGATTCATAAGTACACAGACGGGAACTTCCCCGAGTTAACACCAAGTGTTGTGTGAGGAGGAGGTAGAGTTTAATAACGATCAATAACTTAGGGGCAATATGGTGAATTCAATTGAAACTACTTTACACATGTAGAGTTATGATGGTGTAAACCAGGGTAGTTTTAATTAGCATGACCCAATTACGACAGTGAGTTGTAGATTAACCTGATAAGTTATACCGACTAACGATGTGAAAACAAGCACTTTACTGCTATGAAGATTTTAAACTTGTCACAAAACAACATAAACTCCCACACAGGTTATCGTGTAAGTGTATATGAGTTATGGGAAAACGCTTACTTGCTCGTTGGTTTGTTTATTCTTTCGTTCGTTCTTTCGCTCGTTCGTTCATTTAGTGAACCTATACCTCATCTATTTTCGCTACCGACATCACTAACACCACCATTTCAAGCGTGGTAGGAATAACGTCAGAATCCCGTTCTTTTCGTAAGAAATAAAATGAAATTAATTAGATTTCGTAGAAAAATATAAATAAAAAAGTACCACAAGTCTATTGTTTTCAAATACAAATCATATCACGTTTTACATCAATGTATCTGAAGCTCAAACCGCATATACAATCAACCAAACACTTTGAAAAGTTTCTTCCGGCACCCGTGAGCAACATTGTATCTTTTAAAATATCGTGCAAAAATAATGTCAAATAAATGATATGCAAACACCGTTCATGGTGCCCGTCGCTTTTTCTAGTGTATGTAGGAATGTGCTCTGTGTGTCGGACAATTGTTGCCAAAGTATCTTGTCGATACCGTGCAAGAAAATGATGTTGCGAAGATATAGTGCACGAGTCTAAACTACAAGACACTTTTCTCATGTTTGTTACCTTCATATGTCGGAATAATGATGTGCTAAAGCTTTACAAGAATATGATGTCGATGAAAAGATGTGCAGATGTCGCGCAAGAACATCTGATTTACTTGCAGAACATTTCTGCTGTATTATATTTTCCTAGTAACCTTTGTCCGATACCTGTTCTGCTAATTTTGTGACAGCTTTCTTTTTGTGTTTGCTTCTGTTTCTAGCGAATATTGTAACAATTATTTGCTATTTTGTGCTAGACAATGCATTCGGACAAGTGTTATGCTGATCTCATGTACCATTTTAAGTGTTACGGGACATTCATGTCATTTGCAACTATTGTGCAAGTGCCGTGTTGGTGTGTAGAACTGGTTTACAACTATTGTGCAAGTGCCGTGTTGGTGTGTAGAACTGGTTT
>ENA-OREC01000154-OREC01000154.1-marine-metagenome-genome-assembly--contig:-NODE-154-length-20062-cov-13.951764_pt1 | contig 20062 bp, 8 predicted proteins | sample MGYA00248626_ERZ508543 | MGnify/ENA primary metagenome ERZ508543 (study PRJEB26211, sample SAMN05518279) | marine metagenome | isolation source: Puget Sound, Washington, USA | host: Bankia setacea...
TTACATTCCAATTACATGGCCTTGTTAGCTTTAGTTCATCAGCTTACTCTGGAAACCAGTCCATGAATTCTAACAATGTTACATTCCAATTACATGGCCTTGTTAGCTTTAGTTCATCAGCTTACTCTGGAAACCAGTCCATGAATTCTAACAATATTACATTCCAATTACATGGCCTTGTTAGTAGGTCTAACACTAAAAACATTATCCTCTAAAAACTGACCTATTTCTAACCTTTAATACAATGTACATTGTGACCTATCGGTCTAAAGTTCATACCTTTTATTAAAGTTTTAACCAAAACAATCCTACAAACTGACTATTTCTACCAGTCCTCATGAGTTACTTACCATCCAAAGAGAAAACATGAACCTGCTGTTCAATTCGTCTAACATACGTCAGGCTTGCAGTTCCTGAAGATAAAATAAGTCTAGTTTAGTTATTGGAACAAACATTACCTTTATAAACTGGAGCACACCGCCACCTCGATAGCCTAGTGGTATAGTGCTGGCTTCGAGTGCGGGAGGTCCCGGGTTCAATCCTCAGTCAAGGACCGCGTCATACCAAAGATGTTATAAAAATGGTACCAGTAGTGCCCTTGTTTAGCACTGAACATTCAAAAGGGAAAATACTGGCTCTTTCTCAGGAATTAAGATAGGAAAATAAATGTAATGGATAAAATCTAGGATAGAAAATCCTTCGAAGTCGGAGGTCATTGGCCGTTGTGGTGGGGATGAAAAAACGAATGACCATGCAGAACCGACAAAAGTCGAACGCTAAAAAATATCAAATTAATTATGTCATTTACTGGTCATGGCCAACCTCCCTGCCAAGTAAGAGGACTGTACATCCATTAGCGTTCTCAAGTTATCCATCTTTTTTCATTAAAGGTCACCGTGACCATTGACCTGAAAAACTTCATATTGGTATCAAGGGTCATCCAATTGGTCATGACCAAACCCCTCTACCAATTGACGAAGTTAGAGAACTGTAGGTACAACAACTATTCTTCGATTATCAAATCCCTGCCAAGTAAGAGGCACTATAACTCATAGTTAGGTATAGTTTCAGAAAGGTCAGTTATACTATATAATAAAGTGAAGCTCAGAAGTGCAGACTCAAACAATTGATATTACTGCAGATAAATGATTGACAGATCAACTGACCAATCAGCGTACAACATTTGGGCGAGCTTATAAGCGCATGTCAAAAATTGCCATTTTTAAGCTCCAGACAAGTGTCGGATATCACAAAACTGGTACAGTTGGTTGATTTTTTACTTTAAAAACTAGAGCCAGTTTAGTTTTAATTTGTTCTAATGTGATTTGTAATCAGTAACTTGTTTTACCGACACAAAATGATAAGTTGTGTCAGGTTTCAGTAACTTGTAACAACTTTCAAGCTTCAATGAGAGCATGGCAATAAGGTTGGACTCACCTCACCTATAATCACACACAATAATTACAAATCAAAATGCCTAAAATAATTGTTCGAACATTCAAAGAAACAAATTTTTTATTCAGGGGTGCGTAATTGTGTCAGAACTTGGAATACAGCTTGGTGCTATATTTTAGAAAATTATATTTATATACGACCTTCGCCTTAAGTGATACATATGTGGTGAAATGCCCACAAACAATTAAAGGTTGATGCAGAATTTGTTTGGCATGCTACCTCTGATGACCAAACAAGCATGTGAGTTGTACAACGTATGAGCCTTTAATTTATAATAGAGATTGAAATGTGTATTTTTTTCATCTTCCTAGTTCTAATTCGGAATTAATCCAAAGCGCCATAACCGTTCAGTGCGAGTTGATCATATGCCAATTAACACTACGATTAACTTTAACGAAAAAGTTGACAGTGTATGCATGCATGTTTAACTTATATTACTTGACTGTTAATCATTATAATTGTATACCTGTGTATGTGTTATGCACATGCTTGGAGTTAAAATGGATCAAAAGCTTCAATTCTTTCTAACAAAAACCAAAACAGAATGCTGCAATTCTAATTTACGCCGGGTCCATATAAAATCATTTGATATTGATTAATTTTATTGCCCTTCTTGTACTTTTTAGATTCTAACAATGTCTTTTTATAGTAAATTATATGCTATCCCGGTGTCACCAGTTTTCGCCGATGCAAGGAACAGTATTATATAAGCGTTCGTCACATGCATGCTTTGTCAAAAGAAATTGAATGTTTGTATAAATAAAATACTTATGTACAATTGTAAATGATTTCATCTGTTTATTTCAACCCAAACAAGTTCAAAACATCATAACTATCAAGCCACCATGTATGTACTCTGTTCACAATGACATCACCTATTTTCGGCGGTTGGGAGAATTTGATGAGGGGAGATCAATAAGATTCAAAAAGTTGAAATGTTTCCTCTAAACGATTAAAGAAACAATATTTCACCAGAATAGTCTTTACAAAAAGTAAAACACATAAGTTAAGTATGTAGGAAGATGCTGAAAATAAAGTGACCCTTTTTCACATGTATTTGTTTGTTATAGCCATGAGTTGACAATGTCAATTATTTGTATGGAAACCTTTTTGGCAACCCTCTCCAACCGTTTCTTACTAATACATACAAAGTATGCATCTATTAGGTCATTATGCATATATAAATTATCCTTTTAAAGATGATTTATATAAATTGTGAAATCACCCTAAACTGGGTTGAGCCTCGTAAGGGACCGTGTGTTAAACTTTTTACGAAAGTTCATCAATTTGACAGATACTGAGAACATGACGTCACACTATTCAGCTTAAGTCAAAACACCAAAACATAGTTTACAAAACAAATTTAAAATATTGATGAGAAAAAATACCAGAAAATGGAGGTAAGTTAATTTCTATATTTGGCCCTGGTCCAGTGCCCCAGATAAGCTACGTATCTGAATACATTACGCAATTTGAAATGCCAAATACGCATATAATTTCATTTCCAGGAGTATCCGATACGCATGTAAAATTCTACTTGACGCAAACATTTTATATTATTGGGGTAATTATTTCTCCGAGAGAAACGAAACGCAGCTGTTTTCGCTTCCACCTTTAGACTGTGTCGAGTTTCATTGTTTTTTTCAGTAGTCCACTGCGTCGCTTGATACAATGTTTACTGTATCAGAATGTAAGCGTCTCGTATATTCAACATGAGTAAACAGTCGGGCAGAACACGGGTAATCAATAAACTAAAAGCGACTATGAATGCCCACTAATGACAGGACCCGCAGATTAAACATGTCGCAATGTAAGCGTTTAATCAATCAGACTAAAGTAAACAGAAAAGTATGTCTCGCCGAGGCAGGAAAGTTAACACTTCCAGACCAGACAGTGGCTCTATTTTAAATGACTTTACTTCATGTGATCCATGACTTTTAACAGTATGGATCATATTCATTCCTGTATGTATGCATATATCAACTTGCTATAAAAAGTAGGTTTTCACTCTATTACTTCAAATTATGAGAGTGAAAACAATCAGAAAACCCTTTAAGTTTGATTTCACTCTATTAATTAAAAACTAGGGAGTTAAATACCCTATTACATCAATTCTTATCTGGGGCACTGCCCTGGTCAATTTGAATTTGATGCTATTTACTCTATGTTCCTCGATTTTGTTTCATGATCAGTTTACAGACAGCTTACTTCATTGTTGACTGTATTAGTCAACTATGAAATCTCGCTGAATGATGTCAGAGGCATTTCAATGTAATTGGGTAAAACAGGTGACGGCACGATATGGTGACCAAACCAAACTTCGCGTGCAATACTACATGCAAGGCCTCACCAGTGATTTATATAGAAACAAAAACAATAAGTTGATGTTATTTCAAATGTCCTGTGAATTAATCCAAGGAATGTCTGTGTTTGTTAAGGATGATAATACATTTACAAAGTAAACTTTGAACTGTCATGCTTTCATGTACAGCAAACAACACACTATTCAACATAATTCCAGAGCTTAAATATATTACAACACCCAATTATCAGACGAGGTTCAGCATCATGGATGAGTGTACATCAGTATATCACTATCAGCCGACTATTCTATTGTCGTATCGAATGAGTCTTTAGAAATCAAATTATGACAAATCAAAAGAGTCTCTATCCAAATTAACCTATACTTTTGTACAAAACGGAAATGTTACAACACCAATAAAAGAAACACCGACAAACAGTTTATGTATCGTCCGGGAAGAGCTTAAATCAGCGCCTTTTACCTGACTTTCTGTGATTGTTAGACCTGCCAAAAATTTCGCCCTGCGCTTGATTCTTGTTTTATTGATCGATGATTTCTTCTGCTACCGATTGCCGGATCTGTGCTAATCGGATTCGATTTATATGAGTTTTGCCCTTAAGCCCATGTAACAAGGGTTAATGAAGAGTTGTAAATACAATAGTAGAAGTAAGAAAAGAGTTAGAAACTGTGAGAAAACTGCCAAACTGAAATTATCCTCGACCTCGTCATTCACTTTACAAATACTGATACAAAATTAATCGGTTGCGCCACAATTTCACTTCCGGCATTGGCCATTGCACAGAGTTGTGAGTATTTAATTGTAGATATTTTGCCGATTTCAAAGTGTTTTTTTTCCATATATTTTTTTTAATTTAACACTATCGTGTCATTTAGGATTTGAGAACCATCTCGTTTCAACCACTGAGTCATCAGTGTAGCTAGTTCTTTGTAGAAAACCCTTCGCTTTTGTGATATTTTTCTGTTGGGCAAAACTCTACACATTTAGCTTATGATTGCAATAAAGGCAAGATCTCATTATACTTTTACAGTGCATCCCACTTAATTGCATTATACTGCTTACATTTTATGGTTATTTGCTGAAGAATTTGTTGCACCAGTTAAGCTTAAGTCTTAATATTATAAATTGCAACACTTAATGCATCTTTATATGTTTGTGATTCTTATTATTTGTGGTGGCATGTGCCAGAGCCCATGCGACAATAGTAATGCTGTACCTCAAAATGCAAAAAAGGGGATTATACATTTACCATATGATACAGTCCACACAGTGCGGATTTTACAAAGTCCCCCCGACCCCACGATTTTTCATGAGCGCGGAAAGTCGCGGCTTTGAGCTAAACACAGCGACCAGCTAAATTGTCAGCTCATTTGGGCGATTATCCGTCCACAGGTGCTGTCGCGGTGGTCTGTGGGGAACACACGACGGACCCTCGCTCGTTCGGGTAACACAATATTAGTAGTTCAAATAAACGGACAATTCAATCATGTTTTGTACGCAAATATTAATCATTAATCAAAATAAGTATTAAACACTATTTTTACAACTTAATTATTTAAACTGCAATATATTATGTACGCAGTTACTTCCCCTAGTAATAATTTTTGCCATTACATAATAAACAAGATAGTGGACATATTGACGTCGTTCATGAGCAATTTCTCTCTCGATTTAATTTTAAAGACATTTTAGACTTGGGATATAAGGTTCTTTAATTTAGTATCATGGAGAAGACACACATTGAAATTGAGACTAACATTGTGGGGGGAAAAGTGCATCTTATATATGCAACCATACGATAATCTGTTACCGCGGATCACCGCGATAACCCCCTGCTGTCTGTCTTGCGGAGGGCTTAGCAGACGATCACCGCGACCGTTTACTTGCTGTTGTCCGCGCAAGATCAAAATTTGACCGCAGCGGTAAAGTGGAAAACGTAAAATCAGCGCTGTGTGGACTGTATATACTGTACAGAACTGTACGCCTAGAGATAAGTAAAGAGTAATAAATTTCGAAATCCAACTTGACAAAATAAATTAGAAATTAGCCTATGCAAATGATTATGCTGACAGTATGATCTGAAAACAATTAATGTCAAGACTTAATCTGTACTTACAGGATCATTGAAGACCAGCAAAGTTATACATGGTAACATGGACTATGCTGCATCCTCATCAACATCCAAAATATGTCCTAGAGTTGAGGATTTGCCATCCATCGTAGTATCAGAAATCCTTGCTTATTTAGACTGGAGTGAGAAGCATACTGCAATATGTGCATTGCCTTCTTGGAAACCACATCTACAAGCCTCATCAGCCTGGCCAAGTGTTGTGTATGGCAATGAAAGTGAAGAAAATGTGTACTTTGTGAGAGAAAAACGTGCAAACTTTCTTGTCCTTTTGAAAAAATTTGGAAAGTATATGAAAGCAATTGAACTTTGTTTCGGATTTCCATTAGTACGGTCTGGTCAGCAAATCTTACGTGCAATAGCAGAGCACTGTGCAATATTGAAGTCTTTCAGATTTTCACCTAATGAAAATCATGAATGTAGAAATGTCTATGATATGGTTTTGACTAAGTCGGATATTGCTGAAACTATTTCAGTACTTCACTCATGTAAGCATTTACAAACTGTTGGCTTAATTTCACCCTGTATTGTATGGACAAATCCTGTGCAAGTGGAGACAAACATGCTATTAGAAATCTCAGAAGCTGGTGTTGCCCACAAAATCACAGAACTTCATCTAACCTCCAGTTCTGTAATTGACCATGAGGACTATTTAACAGATGTCCAAAGATTCACAAAACTGCAGAAGTTAACTGTGCGAAGGGAGAAAATGAATAACAATATTTTACTAAAACTTGTAGAGAACGGATTGCAAGAGATTTGCTTTTTCCAAGATGAAGAACTGGCACTTGGTGATGCTAGACAAATGGATGAAAAGTTCTGGGTAAAGGTCTTGAAAGTGAATCCTCATTTTAAGGTAGATTTGATCCTACAGTATATTTTAGTCATTAAAGATTCTTTTGTGCCACACATGCCATTGAGGTCGTTAGTGCTAGATGATCTTGTAAATATTGTAACTAAAGGTGTAATCGATCATCTAGTGAGTCATTACAAAAACACTCTGGAAAGTTTTACCTACACAAACTTCTACTTAGAGAACTTTGAAAGTGGAGATAGCAGGTTACCAGCTGCACTTGTAAGTATGGTAACAAATTGTAAAAATATCCATACAATCAGATATGGATTTCCGCTCTCTAGCACAACAATTCTTCTGCTTGTCAAGACACGAAAACTGCATCAACTAATGATACCATCTGCGGAAGTCTCCTATGAATTTGATTGGTCGATTCAAGAGGAATGGGATCATGATTTGGTGCAGTGGTTGAAGCAAAACTATCGTAGTGTTAAACTTCTGGAGGACGCTGTATCGGATCAGCTTGGCTTTAAGTGGACTCTGCAAGATGAAAGTTTGAGTCTTGAGAAAAGTATGGGCTTGTATCTGAACCTGTGAGAAGAGAAGCATCTTGTCAACATCGCTGCAGATTTAAGAATAGGAAGATGATTCTAGAAAATATTAATAGGGGTTGCACTCATCAACATTGTTTCTGCTTGAGGTTCCATTGGATAAAGCATAAATTTCAAAAGAAAGGATAATAACAAACCTACTGAACATTCAAAAACTTGATAGGATACATGTACTAATAAAGAGATAATCTGTTTATATGTAATTTACACAAGTCCTGTTGTTTGGTTTACAAATGTTTGATTTGTTTCCTATCAATTTCCATTTTAAGAGCGAGCATATCTGTGTTCATCACAGTCATGGTAAAGATGTAAATTAAAAGTAGATACTTTGTTTCACATGAGGCAACCAAAATCAGTGACATTCAGTGTACATGTTAGTGACCTGCATAACCATCTAGTCACTTGTAAAACAACCACTGTAATAGTAATTCTGTTCCTTTGTTTACGTTCAGTATAATAAAGTGTAATGCCTGTTATCATCTATAGCAATTGTTTAGTGTTTAGCCATGAACATATTACATGTACTTAGTCAGGGCACGTTATTTCTTTAGCCTGTTGCCCATTGGCTAGTGAATTTTACAGTGGGATAAATAAATAATCTCTGTTGTATTACTCATTGGGCTACAAAAGTAGTCCATTGTTACTTGCCCACAAAATGACGGTGTGACTTGTATCTGATGGGCAAATCAAGAAGGATTAACATCATTACAATATCTAGCTGATAAATGAAATAATTAGATATCATTTAGAATATCGGCTAGAAATGATTTTGCTGTCTGGACAGGTCAATAATACATGCAACAAGTCTGAAAATCCTTTTATAGCATGGACTCACATTCAAAGACGGTAAACAATAAAAATGTCTCTATATTACTGCCACATATTTACAAACCTAGGGCCGGTTGTATTAATCGTAAGTTTGGTTGTAGGCTAAAGTTACATTTTCCATAAGGTTGCATAAAATAATCGTAGCTACAATTAATGTTATGCATGGTGTATGTTTACAACTGCTACTCACCACATAATAGTCCAACATTGTGTATAATGTATTAACAAAACTACTCTTAAATTGATTTGGAGATACACAAACTCAGACGTTTCGGTTGTCCATGTCTTAATTAAAATAGCAACATGCAATGATCATTTTAATTTTCTCATTTACAAGAAGTTTCATAAAGATGTACATATACTTGATTTCTGTTTGAAAAATAAATAGAATGATTAATCTGGATAGAAAATAAATGTGTTATCTAGTGAAGTAAAGGTAAAGCTTTTGGAGTAAAACTGTTTCAATGGGTCTATCTCCCCCACGTATAGGCACTTTCACACTACTAAACTTATACTCTTATTGATCTAAACAGAACCAGATTAGATAAGTGGCATGATAAGTCAATCCTCTCTTCTGGTGCAGGGGTTTTACAAGTAGGGATGATACCATTACAATAGTGAAACACATACAAGAACTACAGATAAAGTGTTAGGCAAACGATTACTGACGTTAAGGGTTCAAGAAAGACAACTCATACTATCACATTATATTGCATTATGAAGAGTTACGTAGCTTGTTCAGTACACATGGTGTAATTACAAGACACTGATCAGACTTCAATTGTCCTTGTCAACTACTGAGTCCAACTAGTAATCAACAAATACACAAATCTTCAGGATACAAGCAGTGCTGTACACATAATCGGTCTGTGATGAGCATGTAATAGCTATGCAAGAATCATGAGATGGTAAAAGTTCTGGAATAAAAATAATACCATGAGATTTTGAGTATGTATATGCATGTGGTTTATTTAATACAAACAAACATCAAATGCACAAAGGTAGAGGTTTATATATAACTACCAGTATAAAGCATGTGCAACATAATAAACAAATGTAAAATGTGTTTAAATAACAATTTTAAAGATAACTGAAATAACAAAGCTAAACATAAAATAAAGCATCAACAAAAGATCCAAGAAAAAGTTAATGCCCTAGAACAACTATTGACTGGCCTAAGATCCAGAACTATAATTAAGACCTCTGTTCCTGCATTAGTGATGTTGTCATACTCATAGTGACCTCTAACAACGACTTTGACCTAGATAACCTCTATTGCCTTTGTGAGTGTACCTTCAATTGATAAAACATGTTGCTGCATTCTTTCCATCTCTTCAATAATCAATAAACTACTACCAAAGTATATCTCCACTTGCAAATAAACTTTAACAATACAAGTATTCTAGACTAATTTGAAATATCTAGACGAACAGTCTAGTATGTAGCTGGTAAAAAAAAGACTTCTATATATCATATATGTCATAATTAGACTGGCCAATATTTTGACAGGCTGTCTGCGGGCATGAAATCTCTTACAGTACGTGGTCATATCAAGAAAAAATCATATTCTTATTTACCGGGTAATATTGTTCAGTTTTTAACAAGAAAAATGTATGTATATGATTGGTAGAATACAATAGTTTTACAGCCAAGTAAAAGTTGGTCTGTAAATATCATCATAAGAGTCCCATTTCCATTTTCAGAAACATTTTTAGTCCTGGATTATCTATTTCTTCCAAAGCTTCTAAGAGGATTGTATTCCCTTTATTGGCTGAAAAGTACTGTTTTAACTCCTCTGCATACTGGATCCATACACAGTTGGCACATCCACTCATACAGCAGTCTACTGGAGGTTCTGGTGGTGGGCCCTTACCTGGAACAATGTTTACAAAATTTGGAGATGGCTTGATTGGTGTATATGCATCCAATGCGGGACGTATACTACTGTCAGGATCATCATTTAGCGCACTACTTTCAACAACAATTTCACCTTCATTTGTCTTTGAGTGAGCTCCTGCCAATTGGATTATATTTATAGTATTTGGTTCAAGTAAATTCCTCTCTTTGGTATACACACAAGTACACTGTTTTAACTGATGCTGAGATTCCACAGTTATTCCAGGTTTCTGATAATGTGTTACTCCTTGGAGAGATTCAAGTACAGTTAGTGTGTTCAGCTGCCTGGTTTGTATTGCTTTCACCATCAGCGAAACCAGCTCCTGCTTCAGTTTCAAATGTCTTGACAATTCTTTGAACAGCATAATTATCTTCTGTCTTTCTTGCAAAGTTTATCAGTCTGAAATAATAAAGAAAGCACAATCTACACTTTACACACACAAAATTAATAGTGTGAGAAAATACCAGACAACAATATCAAACTAACTGAATATAACACACACCCTGAAACAACTGAATACGACAGTATCTATAACTAGTAGTGGTAAATTTCTGTTTGCTTCTAATGATATAAAAAAAACACGCTTTGTTTACATTCTAGATCCAATTACATAGCGTATGCTTAATTCTCTTACCTCTTCAACTTCTTACCAGAAATTAAATTCCAAACAAAAATTCCAGCTCCAACAATGAAACAGTTCATATAATTGCTTAGTTCCAGTTAACCTGAGTGCTAGTTTTGATAGCTGATGAAATAACAACTTCCATGGAAATACTCACGTTGGTGAATCAACAGAAAAATCGATAATTTGATCACTACAGTACCAGTGAGAACGTGACAACGCCTCATAAAAATACATAGCCTCGCATCAATGCTCTTAAATTCTATTGAATTGTACACTATTGTTGAACTTTATCAATGCAACGAGAGGTTTAATGTCGGGCAATGTGACAATGACGAACTAAGTAGCCCAATAAGGTTAAACTTATATATGTTGATACACAAATAGTCAATAGTTTGTAATAGCTCTTGTGGTTACAGTTACACGATCCTCAATACGGAAACATTGCAACATTTCATAATAGGACCATCCCCAAAGATACACCCTCAAAAAAACATCAAAGTCTAACCTGAAATAAGCAGTATACACACAGACGAACTGTTCTTTTATTCTTAGAAAAGAATGTCAAAGTTAATTTAAAACAGAGTGAAGGAAATCATTAAAATAGTGTTACAAACATTATCCGAAGACATCTTCAAAAATGTCCTTGACACCTACTTTCGTTTTGCATGCACACTACGTCATTGTTTTTTGTGCTTACGTTTTACACAACGGAAATAAACTGACAGTTATAAACATTGACAACACGTGTGTTAGAAATGGGGAAATTAGGAAAACCTCAGAAGAGCAGGAAACACAAGAAGCTAAAGAAAACATTTGAGGCAGATCATGACAGGTATTCAGTGGCATGTTGTCTGTATAACAGCAGTGATTTTGTGACCCAAAAAAACAACAATAAACAAACAAAACTTTACTTAAAAAAGGCACCTAGCCATAAGTTAGAACTAGTGAAAAGGCAAACACAACTCTTTGGAATTTACAAGTGTTGTTCTACTGTTCGTTGTTAACTAGGATTAACTGCGCATATGTCTAGGTCCCCACCAGGGGTAGTGTCAACTACGATACGGTCAACATTCAAACTCGGCCCGGTTCGACTCGACCCATTTTTGAAATTAAAAGGCAAATTTAAGTTCTTCACATTATTGATGTTATATATATAAACATTTTCAATCTTGTTTTCTGATTCATTCGATTGTAAACTAAAAGCATCTGTCTAATTTCGATACCAATGACCTTAACCTTTTATCTCGATTACTATTTGCATAGCGTAATTGTTTTGTGACGTCACCTGATTTCGCCGTTTTCCTATTTTCGCTGATAACATTGAAATGCCTCTGACATCATTCAGTCTAGCAGGATGTCACAGTTGACCAACATGGGATGTAAACAATCATGTAAGCTGTCAGTAAATTGATCATGAAACAAAATCGAGGATCCTAGAGTAAATAGCATCAAATTGAAATTGACCAGTGCAAAATATAGAAATTTACTTACCTCCATTTTCTGGTATTTTTTTTCATTGATATTTTAATTTTGTTTTGTAAAACTAGGTCAAATTGATGAGCGTTCCTGAAATGTTTAACACACGGCCCCTTACGAGGCTCAATGTGCAGTGCTGCCACACCGCAGTTTTATATTTAGACTCTGTTTTGGCAATAATCTGGTGTACTTCAGCTTAACTGAGTTGTGCTTAAACTTTAAGTGGTTCTTCATGGTGCCCGTAGACCCCCCTTCATATGTTACTTCCACAAATTACACTCGGCTTTTTTATTGTTCTCGGCCATCAATGTGAAATGTTTCCACACTTCTGATCTCTTTTTAGTAACAGCCATCATCAATTTATCAATGTTGAATCAAAAAGAAAGATCGATTACATTCAATGAACTTGTGCTTGCGTCATTATTTTATGTATTAAAAATAAATTGAGTACACGGATATTGATTGAGTAAACGTTTATTGGTACTAATCGAAACGGTTTCATTAACATTATCGGTACTAATCGAAACGGTTCTGTTAACACGTGTAAACATGACAGCCCTACTTATAGCCGTCTGCTCAACCTACGTTTTTATCAACCGTTAGCATTTTTTGTTCCCTTTTCAGAGATGTATTTGAAGGGAGAAGAGGCAAGTTTACAAATCTGCCGGTAAATGATGCTGATCTTGACGACCAAACCATTCCTAGAAGGGTGAAGGAGCTCGTGGAGAGTAAACAGAGCATTGGGCTTTGTCCTAAACTAAAGAGAGGGAAAATGGACAAGAAAAAGAAAATACAGAAACTTAAAAAAGCAGCTGGTAAATTCGAGTCTATTGGTTGCTTATTTCATTTTGTAATATATGCCTCACACAGTCTGGTTTAATCTTCCTCTTCTGTTCCCTTTGATGAGAATTAATCAATTGCCCCTTGCTTTTAGGTTAGGAACTAAATGCATAAACAATAAACAAGCACTAGACCAATTCTCAATGTAAGATATGTAAAATCTCATACGTTGTTCATTAATACAGTCATAAGCTTATTAGATTTGTATCTTGGCTACAAATGATACATAAATCCATTCTCTACAAAATATTGATAGGCAACATAACTATGTTATTCAAGCAATACTTTGTGAAACAACTCGTTTTTTCTGTTTTTTACAGAACAGTATGGCAAACAGCCAGGTATGAAGAAGCCATTAAAACCTGTCCCCCGCTTTGTCCAAGGGAAATTTGAAACCGACAAAGACTTCTTACGCCGTGTTGACATAGAGACAAATAGAGTGCTGATGACAGACAAGATGGAACGCAAATACAAAGTATGATCATCTGGCAATACATTTCTTACTTTCTTCAAGACTGAGGTTGTGCAAAAATCTTGATCGCCATACATATGATAACATCCCAGATGTCTGGGATTGTCCCGGAAATCGTATCTCTGTGCCCATGGGATGCAGTTTTGTCAAAAAAAGTCAAAAAAACTAATGTCATAATATTACTAATGTAAGTCAGCTATTTGGCCTATCTGGATTGCTGGTCGTAAAGCACAGGACACGTTTATACTAATTCGTTAATTAGTATGAGGTAATCACCTGACAATCAATTTATTGACCTATTGTTGTGCTTATCGAGTCAGGCAGTCTTACAATAGACAATTAAATACTTTATCAATTACATAAGATTAACTCAGCTATAATTTGACAATATAAGGTTTTCTTTTACAGGTTTTGGTGTGTTTTTTAAATGTTTAAAAGTACAGTAACAATTGTCTTAGGATTACCGAGTACTACACTGTTTAATGAATCTGTGACTGTGTTGTATATTTATCAATATTATCTTTTACAATACTTTTATTTTCAGATTGATCTTACTAACACCAAGGGCAACAAGGTAGTGAAGAAGGGTTCAAGTAAAAGGAAGAAAGAGTAAGTGAATTTAACGTTTATCCCTCATATTTGTAAAGGTAAATCTAAGCACTATAAAAGTTTCAAACTGAATTATCTTGATTAATGTTAAGTTATTAATTTATGTCAATTTGAAGCAACAGAAATGTTTAAAAACACATTTTATAACAGACAGTATATGTAACTCCCTTTATGCTGTTTTGTTTTCTTAAACAACTGCACAAGCTGGCAGTACAAACAGTGCATTCTATTAATAGATTATGCAGTTTTGTATGGCAATGATGCAGTTTTGTAAGGTAACACATTTAAATTTGACACGTTAAATAAATACCTCTGAACAATTCTGAAGGTGTTTTAATGTTCTGTAATCAATCTTTTAAACCTTCAGAGTGCATTCATCTTCTTCATAACTCTCAGAAACAATAACAAACAATTTCAATAGATTACATAGTGACAACGCTTGTTTGTACAGCACATGAATTGATTTGTTAATTTACATTATCAATGTGTTTAGACATCTAAATTGTATTTGTTGATCGGCCGAATGCCAAAAACATATGGATACCGCTACAATAGTAAGCAATAGAAATGCTGCAGATAGAGAGCGGAAGAGACAGGGGTCAGGGAATAGTATGCCCCACAGGTATTGGGAAAACCCAGCATAATTGTATAAAGGTTTGGAGTAAATGTCCTGTGAACTATATGTGTATCTGTTACAGAAAGGACAAAGAACGTAAAAAGAAAAAAAATATGGGTCACCAGATGAAGAAGTTGGACAAACAATTGGACTTTAGCGCCCTCAAAGGTATTTCATGTATAAGAATGTGAAAACTTGTGGCTATAGTTATAACAAGCTGGTACAGAAGGTTGATTTTTCCAAGACCGTTAGTTCATGTACAGTAAATTCTAATATAACAAACTGTTTTACCTGTAGAATCACCCACATGATTAACTTGTGATCACAATTATGCAAATCTCAACACAAATAAAATTAACTCAGACATTTGGCAATTAACTGGGATTTTGTTAAAGCACATTTCAGCACCCGTCCACCCTCTCTGTTTACTGGGAACACTGCTGCCCTACTCAAGTTAACCATCCACATAAGCTAGGGTTACATTAGTGGATGTTTTTTTAGTTATTTCACACATTCGATAGTATCCCTATTTGTGTCAGAACCAAGCTTTATTTAAGTTTAAAGGAACCCCTACATCTATTTGTACTAAATGGATTTACATTTCAGATGATGTAGCATTTGGTGAAGTTGCCATGGCCCCCCCATTATTTACAGCAAAACCTCGTAAAGCTGATTCCGAGGATTCTATACCAAGAGTAAGTGTACAAAAAGAAAACCATGATTTATAAAAATAGTAACAATTGTATTTTTGCTAACCTAACTAAGTATTGAATGCAATGTCTCAGAAACGAAGAGATGCTTAAATGTTAAAAATACTGTCCTAATCAGCGAGAAACAAAATTTGTTGATAATAAAATGTGTTTAAAGATCAATTTTGACTACTGACACTGTCGTTTGTAAAAATATAATATCCTTCTGATACAATATTTTTCTTAGTACATGTGTATTGTTAGTTTAAATTATTTATGAATCACGCTTAAATCCGTTCCTTAAACCAACCAGTACTAAGCAATGAGGGAAAAGTTTCTTGCTTAAGGAAACAATGGCTATATCTTGGTTATTTTCTCACAGTACGGTTTTTATTTTACTTATATTCTGTTTGTAGTAGATAATCAAAGAGTAATGTATCTTTGTATATCACAAAAATAGCATGTTTTGCAAGCAGAAAGTACCAATGTTGTTTATTGATTTTACAGCCTGGTAAAAGATCTCTTCTGCTGAAATCCATGCTAGATGGATCGGACTCCTCTACTACGTCAGACTCCCTGGCTAAGTCTGACTCAGCTAAGCAAGCAGCAGCTGTACGTTCAGTAGCCAATCGACAGGTCGGCGAAACAGTGAAAAGAAAAAATCTGTCACCCGCTCAAAGGCAGATATCAGACTTTGAACGACTGAAAGCTATAGAAATGTATAGGGAAATGAGAGACAAGAAATATGAAAAAAGTAATCTGAAAACTTGAAACCTGTGTAGATGTTACAATTTGTGTTGTGTCGTTGAGAATTTCTAAACTAAATGGTTCTGCATAAGTGTTTACTAGTCTGTAGATTCTCTTGTTATGCAAATACATGTACACACACTGACATGCTGCTAGAAATGTAGTGTTAGTATTGGACACATTGATTTTCATCACCCTTTGTTATAGCATGGATTCATATATATATATATATAGTAAGCCATCATTGTTTCAAGATCAGTATTGACAATAAGAAGTGTGTTTGTGTATGAAAAGAATAAGTCGTACTTCAAGAAATAAAATTACAAATTACAAAAAGTTGGATCTACATTGTCTTCTTGGATAAGTTATTTATTCAAACATGCACATAGCTAACATGTATATGAAGACTTGATCCTGCCGCAGTCAATCCATTTTACTTCAATAGCTCCTACAATCTTGGACAAGTAGAAGTACAATTTTATTGAACAACTAGTAATTGTTGATTCTATGCTGTGTTTAAAATCTATTTAAAGTGTAGTATGAAAATAGTGATGAGCAGAAATTGTACACAGATTGCTTTGTTTAAATAATGTTGCAAACAAGGTAGATGACTGCACTTTTGGACATTCAAAGGGAAACTACTTTGTATGTTTTCTTATTTTTTCTTTTTGATGAATTTGTAAAGAGTATACAATGTTTCAAAACTGGTGGTAAAAAACTAGTTTTGGATGGCAGTTAGATATACGCCTAGAAGCGCTGATGTGCTACAACCTTGTAAATTACTGATAAGACACTCATTTACATGCATTACAGTTGGGATAATGTTGAATTGTTTGTATTATAGTGCTCATTGGGATTAGAATCCAAAGTTACCTTTCTCAGTGGTTACGTTCAAAGAGATCACTGTAAAGGACATGTATGTGTATGATGAAAGATGTCCATCTCTGTTAATTGTCAGTTGATGTATCAGCTATAGAAAATAACCAATAGTTTTATAATAAGACTTCCATTGGTTCTTATTCTGTTACTGGCAAGCTGGAAAGTAACATGTTTTCGGTAATTCCCATCATTCGAAAAGAAAACATAATGTGCTGTGAATTCTTGATAGGGCATGGAACAACTGTTACAGAATTGTACATTTTACCAAAACTATTTTATAACTTATGGTATCTTCCTACTGTATCAAGAAATCAACGTACATTGTACAAAAATGAATATTCATCATAAAATGTTGAAAATATAAAGCAAGACAGGAGTATAAAATCAATATGACTTATATTTAAAAACAAACAATAGTATGACAATGGTATTATATACAATGAAGTATCATTTTCATCATCATTCATGCAAGTATTAAAACAGAAAATGTGAATTAGTTCACAAAGCACAGAGTTAACTAAAAATCTTATACACACAAACTGAAATCAACCAAACACATCAATCTATTTACACAAATTAACTGATTTCCAGTTGCTAAATTTATCATTTATCATTTGTTTCATGCTAACTGTAATGAGCAGTATGAATACCTTCACAACTTATGAATACAGTACAAATTTGGTTGCATAAACAGTAAACATTTAATGAAAGAACAAATGAAAATATACATGTAAAAACAGTCTACGCTTCATTGTTGCTCAAACTAAATAAATCAGTTCATAGGAGAATAGAAGTTCTAAGCAGCAGATGAAAGTCTGTGAAAATGATGTAAATGAAAGTTTATCTATGCTGATTTTCTCCATAATTCACTGATACAAAATGGTCGATCCTGATCACTAAGAGCACTTTTGAAGTTAATTCTATCACATACACAAATATTACATTGTCTTATCTAAACATGTCAGATCATTTCTTCTTGGTCTTTGTAGCTGAAGATTTGGTGGCAGATGTGGTACTGGTTGTTTTCAGGGCTTTCAACTTCTTGGGTGTCTTCAGTGGTGTTTTCAGGGTAGCCTGTAAAATTCAAAAGTATATATATAAAAATATATACAAACTAAAATCTCATAAACTGGTTGCAACCATGAGGAACAAACACTGCCATAACTGATAATATGCATTTATTTAGCTTTTAATAGCTTTATTAGCAATAAATAACTTCCTTTTTATTTTAACTTTTCACCAGCTAATTGTGTTGAATCATGCAATGGAATGTTTTAAATGTTTTATTAGTTTTTGCGACAAGTCATTCCTGTTGTGGGTCTTCAGTCAACCTCTGCTACGAAAGCAATTTCCTCAACCAATGAACCAGCTTAAATGAATATTGACAAAATACAGGTTGTCATGGCAACAAAGAAAATCTTTAAAAAGTGCAAAACAATCCGGGCAATTATGGGATGAATTATTGCCTGTAGAACTATACACTAGTCTTTTCTAAATATTCACCTGTGCTAGAATAATTGGTCAATAGTTTTGGTATTTGAAAAGTAACATTTTTTAATACACCTCTTCTGTCGTACTATTCAAATTCAAATTATCATCCAGTCTCACTTTAAAGAGTAAAAAATCAAAGACTCAATTGCCTTCGTAGTTGATTTCTAAAATGTTGACCTACAAAATCACTCAAATGCCAGATGCTTCAGTAGATGTCCAGCTAAAGGTTCTTGTGTTTAGCATAGCATGTATATGTAGCAAAACCTTCCCAAGTATTATGGGCCTCAGTGCACAGATACATAGGATGTCGCTCATCTAGGGGTGAAAAGTAATCAATGCCTTAAAGGCGAAACAATCGCTACCAGGGCAGCAAGTAAATGGGGAGGGGTTATGATTAAACTCTTGAGCTATTTTTCTGTTGGGCAAATGTGGGGTTCTTCACATTTAGCTCAAAAACACTTGGCATAGTTCCGACATCAAACCTATGTCTGAACGTTCAGAGGCCGAAAAATAAATACTTTTCTGCAAAATGCATTAGTTATTTGGAAAGAACATACAAAAATACATCAATATATACTATACACAACAAATCAACTTTAGCAGCCTCTTAAACCAAAGACATGTCACATTTCAGCCATTTGTGTATGCATATGGCTGCGCAGGCATATGCAAATGAGATGTTAATGAGACTGGGCAGATCTTTATAGACCATGCATTTGTTATAACTTTTGATGAAAATAGCATTGTTTTCTACCAGCAAATTTGTGTACGAAACAGACCATTTGCATTTGCCAAACAAAAAAATAGCTTAAATGCGAAGGGTTTTCTTTGAAGAACTATGTTTGGGCATGGTACAGGACTAAGATATGAAGATCAAAGTAATGTACAAATTAAAGCTCTACATACAAAAAGTACCTTTGCTGCTTTTGGTTTCTTTTCTGCCTTTGCAGCTGGCTTCTTAGCTTTTGTAGGTGACTTTTTCGTTGCCTTTGCCGTTGTCTTTCCTTTAGCCACACCTGCCTTTTTCTTCGGTGACTTCTGTCCTGCAGCTTTCTTCACAGCAACTTTCTCTTTGTTCAGCTTATCCTTCTCTTTCTTAGCTTTCGCCTTCGCTTCCTCTGTAGACTTTACTTTGTCTACTTTAAACCTTCCAGTGTAACCTTTAGCGTCAGAGTTCTTAGGTCTCGCGAACGTACCATTCTCTAGTCCTTTAGCCAGCGCAGGTTTCAAGTGCTGTTTGACGGTGTCTGCTTCAAGACTGTATTTACCAACAATGTATGACTGGATGGCTGGAACGGAGGCGCCTTTCTTGTCTGCCAAAGAAACGATAGCATCTTTAGCCATCTCCAAATACGTTGGGTGTGTAGCTTTGGCTTTTGGAGCCTTTGTGTCCGCCATTTTTGCACGTGTCTTTTCCTAGTTGTATGTTGAACGCGCCTTTTTAAGCAATAATCTCCCGCGAGAAGAGCATAACATACGGCTTTTATTTGACCATCACGGACGCTATAGAAAGCCTTGAGGCCCGGTTCCGGGTCATGTTAGACAACTTTGATTTAAAAGCAGCGGCCCCAGGAATTTCCAAATA
>ENA-OREC01000155-OREC01000155.1-marine-metagenome-genome-assembly--contig:-NODE-155-length-19970-cov-12.586639_pt1 | contig 19970 bp, 10 predicted proteins | sample MGYA00248626_ERZ508543 | MGnify/ENA primary metagenome ERZ508543 (study PRJEB26211, sample SAMN05518279) | marine metagenome | isolation source: Puget Sound, Washington, USA | host: Bankia setacea...
TACTGGTTGGTTCCAGGAACGGATTCGAGCGTGTTTTACATAAGCAAAATATTGTTTCACAATCAAACTAAAATAAATGAGTATAAACTAAGCAATGAGGGTAAAGTGTCTTACTGAAGGAAACTAATCACGTATCGTGTTTTTCGGTGTTTTTTCCACCGCCAAAGAACGCACGTGGTTGAAGAAATGATATTCGGCCATGAAACTGTTTTTGAATATTTTTCAATTGATCTCCCTTAACACCCCTTATTAAAGATGGGACATGATGAAATAATACAGTGATTAAACTTTATCATGTTAAGTTTTAGGTTTAATATTCTTAACACGTATAACGTACGCTGTTGAAATATACGCACTTGTACGCTCATGATCAATTAAATAACTCAAATATTCTTTCAACACAATTTGCGAGATGTGCAAAGGAACAACATGGACGAGTTACTCTTTTGTAAAGGCCTTAAAATATTAAATAGCCTGTTGTAAAAGGTGTGTAAGTCACAGAATGTGGCCCCAAAACATGACCCCTAGCTGTGGATTACACAGTTGAGCTCACATCGCAGTCGATTGATAAATGACGTAATCAAGATCGAGATACGCTAGCCAACCAGAACTCCACGGACACGCATATACAGTCTCGTACGAGTACGGAATCACCCGTGGCAGTTCTGATTGATGCACGAGGCTGTAGTTTTATTGGTGAACGGGAATGGGCGGAAATACGCAAGCCTGGCAATTTCTTATCAATTTTAAGTAACATTTCTTGCAGCTACGTTGTGAATAACATGTCTACAGTGAACGAGAGAGGGATTCCCAATACCCCCTTTCATTTTCTCAACGGATTAACACAATTTGGAAAAATGACCTCTGAGATGGCTGAGCATACGGAATTCCGTATCAATACGGACAACTTTAACCCATGCTAATAGCGTAACAGCATCTAGATCAATGAACTCTTTCAGATATTTCAATGACGCTCGATTTAACTTTTACAAAGACGATTTTCCGATGCATAAGTTTTACTAGTGTTTTTTGCAGCACTTAAAACCTTTTAAATGTCTCAATCTTTAGATTCATATAATTCGATCTTGCAAGTTCTAATTGTAAACTACAGAACCAGCATCAAAAATTAAGTGTAGCAGTTCTCGGACAGAAACGTCCGAAATACTAAAATCTTATTCACACTTTAAAATAAGATCGCATTTATGTTATGTTTGTTTCTGTTTCACATTGACTATACTATTTATGCAAACCATGTTTTAATAAAAAACAACAATGTCTAACAAGAGATATAGAACTCATTATAAAGTATAGAGTGACTTGGATACCTTCGGTTCTGACAGTATTTTCGTTAAGAACGTTTTAACATGAGGTAAAAGTAGTGCAGTCATGTATTAACAGTGAATAAAGCACAGCTAGTTTCCTTCTTTGTGTATAGGAGACAATGACGGGCCTGTTTTAGAATGAAACTTAAAACAATGAAGCTGTAAATGTTATCAAAGATATTAAAGATGTAAGTAAGGAGGTTACCATGTAAGAAAGCATCTTGTAGGACAGCAGTGTTGGCTGGAGCTTCCCACAGAGGTTCAAACGCTGTACGTAAATCCTGTATCAATATCTGGCATACTTGATGTGCATAGCTCAACACCTCTTTCTGGTTCAGAAAAAAAAGTAAGTTATCATACATTGTATTACCGGTACTTGTATCTTACACAAGACAGGTTGATTGGGTCTACTTGAACATCATCTTGTGACTATTACCGGTACTTGTATCTTACACAAGACAGGTTGATTGGGTCTACTTGAACATCATCTTGTGCACCGGTATACTGCTAAATCCCTACAAAACCTTTAACACAACAACTTGATATATACAATTTGCAATTCAAAATTAACTTGAATTGTGCCTCCTAAGTCCAGTGTTACAGTCAGGTTATAGAATGGTGCTTCCTAAGTCCATTGTTACAGTCAGGTTATAGAATTGTGCTTCCTAAGCCCAGTGTTAAAGTCAGGTTATAGAATTGTTACTGCCTTTATCAATGACTTTCTTTTTAGAGTTTCAAGAGTTTATTTCATAATACAACAAGAAGAACTGCCTCTATATATTTTAGCAATAAACAAACATATATACATTCAATATGAATACAATTTCAAATCAACTATATACATGAGGGCATATTTAATCAAAAAATTTTTTTTCTAATTTCAAAGGATTTAGTAAAATACACTGATAAATTTCTTATTTCAGTTACATTTTCTGTTGTCATTAGTTCAATCATTTTAGGCATATTAAATCTTTTCCAATAATATGGTTTATTATATATTTTCTTAATTCATTATACAAAGGACATTCAAGTAAAAAATGAAATTCGTCTTCCTTATTCGATCTAGTACATGATAAACAAATGAATCTAAAAGGATTAAGGCAGGGTTGATATCAAACTTATAAAGACCTGTAAATCTATGAGTTCCTTCATCAGTTTTTCTGTTGCCTCATCAAACATTGTATTTCTCTTCCTATCAATGCCATGTGACATGTGACCTTTCATCCTCACAAACATACCACCTCCACTCTCTGTGGCACAGGTGGCGTATGCTATTGTAAGACTTGACTGTACATGGGGTGTAACAATGCGAGAAATGTCACGCTGTCTGGTAGTCACAATCTCCTTCATAGCTCCCACCATGTCCGTCAGCTGTAAACAACGATACAGTAAACTTTAAGGGTTGAACACAAGAGAGCTGTCAGTAGTATTGAATAAAGAACCAGATAGAGAACTTTCCCATTCATCTGATTCTTGAACTCATTTGATATATTATATGTATATGAAATGACAGTTCATGTAAGATACCATTATTTATTTTACAACGATTACAAAACACATACATATAACTCAATTAATAATGCTCGTTTGCACTGTGATTGCCTTTGTAAATTCATCGTGTGGCAGGAAATCGGGTATCGAACCTGGATCACAGCGTTGAGAGGTGAACGCTTTAGTACCATTGCGCCAGTTGGACAGCCTTAAGATACCATATATCTGCACTAGGGTGCTCAAACAACCGTGCTTTCGCCCATCAATACGTACCTTGTTGTTAGTACTGGCTATAACCTGTGCAGACACTCTAGCACTGCGCATCTTGTTCACACCCAACTTCTCTAGCTTGTTCACCAACAGGACAAAGAACTCTCGCATCTTGCCTAGAATCTCTGTCTTAGTGTTGTCTATTAGTTTCCATAACCTTCCACTGGAATTAAAAACAGATGCTGTGAAGTTCTACCAATAAGACCCTCCCTGGGACTGACAAAAACTAGTCTTAATAGCTAATTAGTCTTTGAAGCATTATGGTACATATTGAATTGCTAGCGCTCCAAACACCAGATCTCATATTAAAAGTTTACTTTTGCCCAAACTTGAAAATGATGCTAGGGGCCAGCAAGGTGCAGGGCCTAAGGTAGGTCCATTGCAGAGCTTTCGCCAGTGGGAAGTTTCTGGATTTTAGCTGTTTGGAGGTACTATGATCCATTTTCAAACACCTCAAGTGCTTATTGTTGAAGGGCAAATAACTGTTTTGGAAAGCTTGATTGGATGTTAAAATAAACGAGTTAATCTAGTACTTATACACCAGTTAATTTAATACCAAATGTGAACTTTAGATGTTATGAAAAGACAATGTTCTGTAGACATTACCTGAATGCTTTGTCCCACACAATTGTCATACACCTGTACATTGGTTCAGCCAGGTCCTCGTTGAAGTCCACAGGGCCATATGTAGGGGAGGTATAAACCCCCTGTCTGTGAGTTGTAGCCTTGTATGTCATGAAATGTAAGCCACCTGATCGCCTGTCCATACCCTTGTCTCGTACTTGCTGAAATCAGGCATCCAAATTATATCACTTTCATAGAAGATGTTGACAGTAAGTTGCTTTTCAATAAAAATAAAGGTTTTAAAAGACACTGTGAGAATACAACTACATGCTTTTTACAAGTAGATCGATGCCAATCAAACTATTGTAAAAATGTTTTTCTAATATCCTTTTCCCTTATATTGTTCACACATCTTTAACTATGCTTCATATTTCTTCTTAATTTGTTTGATTCATCTCTTTATTTCAATAAGATTCTGATGTTTTAATTATATTTATACAAACCCATGCAATCAATTGTTAAGACAAAAATTACTTTCGATATAAAAACCCATAGCCTACAACATGACACTCGATTTGTTCAATGTTTTGTTTTGTATCGCCATGAGCGACATTTTCATTTTTGGCAGACGCAACTGTTTAAAAGTAAATAAGATACAAAAGTATTGCATACATGACTACAATTAGTATTTGTGTAAGTGCTTTAGTAAAACAGAACCCCATATGTTTAACGTACTGGTGCTCCCCATTTAGCACATGTGTTATTTGCCTCAGACACTGCGTTCCTGGCTCCTTCCTCCATCTTCTGCCTCACGCTGCCCTCAAACACAGCATCTATGTCCTCTGATAACTTCTTAAACACAGGGGCAAGGAACGTTTTAAACTTCGCCAACTCTAAATCAATGGTAGACTTGGTGTGGCGGCCATTTTTGAAACTCTAAAAAAAGCAAAAGGATAGTTTTTATTCAGAAGTTCATACAAGTAACACAAACATATCACATTTGTCTTTTGAAGAATGGAATTTATAAAACTGAGTTAACTTAAACAGAAAATCTGAAAATGTTGACTCAAACACTTTTGTAGTTGATATACAAGCTTTTACGGTGTTTTTGAGTTTTCTGTTGAGGTACGCATTATAAAAACATGAGTAACCTTGTTTTCAGTGCATTTGTTCCATTGTGAATACCTTTATTTTACAAATGTTTAATACAACCCGAATACATGTAGTGTCATACGAGAAACACATTGTGAGTGGATCAACCTGCCAGTCCATGCCCGATGTAAGGATAAGAAGAATTTTACGCTTGTCATTTTTATATAATTATTTTGTGAAACTCAATCTGGACACAAAACTTGCCATGGGCTTGGTTTATAACATTTTCTATACTTGTTTAAAATATTGTATAATACACAACAACTCAAGCAAGATCTAATATATAAAAGTCATAAAGTCATATAAATTGACGTTAATCTTCATTTCCCCCCAGCAGTGAATTTTTTCTGAGCAGGTAACATTTTTTCTTTAATCAGTGAACTGGTCTTTTTCCAGAGATGATTTATTTATCATGTTGACACATTCATTTTAACACAACCCATATTAACTTAATTTCACTCATCCAGTATTCAGAAACAATTGTTTAATCACCTACCATCTTCCCTCCTTCTGCCAGGTATATATAGAGATCAGACACGTATCTGCCCAGGTTCTGTACGAGTCTTTCCAGAGATTGTTGTTGTCGTGCTGCAGTCATTTCATGGATATAATCACGCAAAGCTGGTATCTGGGTATCTCCCACAGAACTAAATACCTAAGAATGAATGTAATTAATCATGATAATTACTGGGCACAAACATTCTCAAAATCTCTACTCGTCCTGCTCATCAAAGAGTATGGTAAAATCAAGAAAAATACATTTCAGATTATAAAATGTTTGTGCCCTGAATTACATTGTACTTCTATATGAATGACTCCAAAAAATGTATTATCTGCTACTAAACATATGTATTTTTTCTTAAAAATTTGATATTAAAGAAAATCAATAAACGTATAACAAGTCAGTAAAACCTCATTTTTTCGAACCGTGAAAAATCGAACATCGCTGATTATTCGAACTATAGTTAAGGTCCCAGTCAAATTCCTATACCATTGAACTAGTTGAACTACTGATTATTCGAACCCCTATCATCGGAACTCTTGAACTCAACCAGTGGTTCACTTGTATCATGTAGTTCACACCCTATAATTTGAACCTTTGTCGCAATTAAATTGGCAAACTTCGAACCAGTTTTTCACGCCTTCAAAACATGCGTTACGATATATTTGCTTTCTCTTTTTTTATTGAATTATCGGGATACAAATCATACAATTTAATTATTTCTTTTGATAAACTGCTTTGATAACTGAGAGAAGTCATGACATGTACAGTACATTGAAAAGTTGGAGGCATCGATAAGTGTTCGACGTTGAATAAGTTTACACTGTCTAGTTTAGCCTGAACACAAATAGTAAGCAATGGACAGGTGACTCAGGTAAATTCGAAAACACATTGATTATTCGAACAAATTTTATGTCCCTGTGGGTGTTTGAGTTTTCGAGGTTTAACTGTATCAACAAATATACATAATGAACGTATGAAGGCTAAATATATCCCTTCGTACATTTCTGAAAACAGAGTTTTTTTAAGAAGCAGAAATTGCCGAAGTTAAACGAGTTTCGGGACATTAATGATGTTCATATATTTATGATGATATGCATAATTACAGATTGGTGAATGTCGGACAGGAGCGAGAAGCGTGTGCAAACAAAAATGTTTTCGTCTGTATCTACTAAAAAAAAGACATACGCATCGGTTAATACATGTAAGGGGTATTTTTAAGGTTGTTTAAAGCTCCTGTAGAAATATTGTACGATTAACAAAATATTGTTAATATGCACCAGGTATATATCTTTAACTTTGGAAGACATAGCACTGTTATACATCAGTAATTCAGTTATACTTAAAATATCAGTTCCTTGATAACTATTTAGCCATTTTCAAGTAACGGTACCTTCTTTTAAACACATCAAAACTGTAAAGTAGTAAATTGCTACAAAGAATGTTTTGTCAACACTCAAACAGAGAAACTCCTGAATGTTCATGCATCAACAAACAGTTGTTCTACCAACGCAGCTACTCAGGCTGTCATAATGAGACAATTTTTTTTTAAAAATCGGGCGAAAGATATTTTAAAACACAGGAATTTCTTAAAGACAATGGTTAATAAGAGAACTTATTTATTGTTCTTCCAGCTACTGCCAACCTGTTTTCCTAAAAAAGTGATATTTTTTATCTTTATTTGTGAGCTAAAAGTCTGACATGAAGCAATTTGTGGCTGATCAGTTAGCTATTGATCCAAACGTACCTGTGCGGTGCCATCATCTGTCAAAAGGTTCCGGAGCTTCTGATACTCTGTAGAACTAACACAGAACACACGCAGATTGTCGGCGGTGCTACCATCATCATCTTCATCATCATCACTGTTTAAATCTTCTTCTTTATCATTGTCTCCCAGCATGCCTGCACGTCTCTTCATTTCCTGTATTCACACAAGGCCCATAAATTAAAAACAATTAACAATAAAGCTTGTTAAAATCTGGTACTCTCGAAGATTTACTAGAGTACTACAGTTTACTACTCAAATGTTTAGATCGAGTTACCTGTCCAACTGACACAGTGGTTAATGGTCCAGATTTAAACACAGCATTACTTTTCACGTGTAATATGGTCACTCAATCAATGAGGACTGACACTTCCTTCATACTTTACTTATATCTCCTTCTTGAGAGCATCACAGCCAACAAGAGAAATGATTAAGTACTTGCCGTAATCTGTTTCATAATCATAAAAAATGTTGGTTGGTTTATATACAAGGAGTAGACCACAATTCTTCCTGAGAAATAAGGCTAACAAAAGATTCAAACCATAGTTTCAGTGATATCTTGATAGCTAGTTAGAACTTTAGCAGACAAGAACAAAACATTGAACAAAATAATTTTACTTCTACTTTCATAACTAGATTTACGTATATATACTTGTTTGTACCAGAATATCAAGTGAATTCCCCCACCTTGAGTCCAGCATGAAAGTCCCTCTTTATCTCTGTCTGTGAGTACTGGTTCCTGGCCTTGGCACAGATAGCAGCTATCTCTTTCCTGTGTATACTAGTCTTCTTCTCTAACTCCAATGTCTGAAAAGCGAGAAAATATCGTTATAAAAAACAAACTGAGGGACTGTCGTGATGCAGTAAGAAGCGTGTCTGACTCATAAGCTGTCAATTGTGGGTGCCAATCCCAACAAAGGCTCCCATTGTTTCCTTGGGCAAGAAAGACTTCAAATGCATGAGATTACAATAATCAATGACCTATTAAATGTAGGATACAGTGATTGGTAAATAAGTTGAGTGTTGTTTTAACCTTTTTTGAATCTGCACTGGATTCCATGATAAGTTGATCTATTTCTTCTTCATTCTGTGTAATCTGGTCTTCTTTGTCCTTCAGTTCATCCTGATACTCCTTTAATGCCTCCATTTCCTCAGCCTGCACAATAACAAGGAGAAAAGTGATCTATATTGTCTTATCAGTTCTTTGTTTTCTTTAAAAAAGAGGACACTTTTAAAGGTACATAAAAACGATAATTTTAGTACCCTCATTATTTAAAATTACAAAAAGTACTAACTCAAAATCTATGCTTCTTTAACTACATGATCAAGTTGACTGACAAAGTCCATATAAACTGTTGATGTACCATGATTGTAAGACACCTGTGAACTTATGCTAGCATAGGTTACAAGAATCAAACCCTTCTGTGATTACCTGTTCACTGTCTTCTGTAGATACATTAAGTAGTGATTGTATCTCCTCCAAGTTGTCCCTTAGTTCTTTCACCTCTTCTGTCAGCTTCTTCACAGCTTCCCTTGCCTTCCTAACTGTCCTGTTACTATTGGCAACACTAAGGTCAAGCTCACTCTTCTGCATCTCCATCTCATTCACAAGGTCCTCGTGTTCTTTGGTTCTTCCCTCCAGTTTAAGAGACCTATAATATAAGTAATAAGAGAATAAAATTAACATTTCGGGAAAAAAGCAAATACTTACCTAGGATAAATAACCACTGTACCAAAATCATTGCTATCTTTCATTTTCTTAAAATATGTAGTGTTTTAAATGGGTCAAGTTCATCTGAAACTCAAAGTCAAAACTATGGAGTGACAAAAAACATTCTGTTATCCTTTAATATGGCAATTAAATAAAGTGTTTACATCCACCTTTCTGTCTTAGAATTTCTCCATAAATGATCAAAGAGGCTTTTTCTCTAACTTCTGTTTTAAAACCCTAAATCGTGACATTTGTAGAGAAAGTTAAGTGTTGACCTAATGATTTCTGAGGGCATGAACACGTCAGTCTTGGTACAGATGAATGCTATACTGCCATACTGTCCATCCATGAGTAACTGACGTCGGAAGTTCTCCCCCAGTAAGTCCTTGGCCGTCTTGTCGTCTATGGCACGATGTATACTGGACACAACCCACACAGCTGTACAGTTCTTCAAATACTGGAAATATAAACAACTAAATGGGTACAAAACAAGGGTATATATATAGTTTATTATACAATTGGTTTTGAACAGAAACTAATTAGGGTTTTTTCTAAGCATATTTTACTTTTTTTTATAAGCAACGTTCTTTGTTTTCTAACACTAAACACTTGATTAGTTGATTGATATCATGCATCTGTTTGAATTGGTTGAACTCATATACATTGTGTATCCCCATATATCTAAATAATTCATTCACAGCAAATTTACCCTTGCCACAAAATGTTAACATGTCTTTAAAGGTTGAGATTATAATTCCATCAACTAAATTATAAGGTTTGTCAAATAATCATAAAATTTGCATTACTTTGGCTATTTCTTTCCATTACCCTAAATAGATATTTCCTATCTAAGTCTAAGAACCCAGTTAGATCTATATATAGTGTTGCACCTCTTTTTGCAATGATGTATGGTAATCACATGGTTGGATTCAATAGAACAGTAGAGTGCACCTGCACGGGACGATTCTAATTATATGATGAAGATTCCATTTGTGGAACATTGTTTCTGTTAGAGACTGTCGTTATAAGTTAGAATAAATATATAAATGATCTCAAAATATAGAAAATGTACATATTCTAACAAAACTAGACTCTCAACTGTTAAACCAATGCTTCTAGCATGGATTTTGTTCAAATTATTTTATACAAATAAAAGATCAGCATGTTAATCACAAGAGTTCTGTCTGCTTCTTTATTAAATGTACCTAGGGGCCATTGGCTTTCACCCTTTGAGTCTATACCATAACAAGGCTAGCAGTTACCTCTTTAGCTATCTTGTCCCTGGCAGCGTTTGAGTCCCGTACTCCAGGCAGGTCTACTAGCGCAGCCCCACTACTACAGGCAGCACAGTTAGGCATACGCAGACGTACATGTTTAACTATAGGCCAGTACTGACCCCCTTCCCCAGGCTCCTGTGTCTCTATATACTTCTCCACCATCAGTCGAAACTCCTCTGGCTAAATATAAAGTGAAACTGTTGAACAACCCATTTGTTCAGTAACTCTATAGGAAGGGTAACCATGTAAACGTTTTATCTTATAAATAACAAATACAGTTCAACATGCTTTAATTTCATGTAAAACTGTGATTAAATATTACAGAGAAATACCCATGTATGTATAGGTACAAGAAGATAGTTGACAATATACAAATGTAGCAAGTAACTGTGAAGGAGGAGGGGGTTGGGTGTGTGAGTAGTAGAGACTCAAGAGAATATCTCAATGGACCTCCCTGCCATCTGTACCAGGATCATTACATTTTACACTATTCTATAAACAATTGCTTCTATTACAATATCTGATAAAAATGGAAAGCTTTGTGACACAATAAATCTGAAAGTCATGAATCTACGATAATGTAAAGTTAAGTTAGACTCACCTGTCTGGCTTTCAGTACTCTTGTTTTACCGAGCCAGTGAGTGACAGCTTGTATCCGTGACAACACCTCAAACCTGTCAATGCGTCCATATACATCGTGCACTTTACAGAATGACACATAAGCCTCAGATGCAGGATCAGGGCGACCCTTCTTTATCTTACCATCCATACTTGTCAAGTCTTTCAGTAAGATGTTCAACTCATCAAACCATTCCTGTAAAAAACATCTCTTGAATTTTAGACCAGCAAATTACAGAAAAGTTAATGTCTAAAGTTGTACACTCTTATTATATAATCTAATATTTATCTTTTTTGCTTCCCTTCTAATTTTCTTGATACATGTCTTTGTAGGAATCATATTACACTGATAACAGTTTTAAAAGTAGATCACAATTTCTAGAAACCAAACAAAGATTTTAGACTGTCAAGTGTAATACCATAATCTATAATGTCCTCCTTCAGTAAAGTTATAAATATCCAACAACGTGTCATCTTGCCCTGTAAGCAATCAAAAACTGCACAAACACACCAAAACGATACAGCAGAAATCAGTCACCATAACCCACCTTTCTTTGTAAGAATTCTATATCTGCCTCAAACTCATTACTAGTTGTGTTCTGTACAACCTCCACCACTACAGCTGTACAAGCTCTGATACCTGATGTAGGTAGAACACTACGATGGTCTAGGATAGCGTTCATCAGACTAGATTTACCCGAACCTGTGTCTCCAACCACAGCAATAACAGTCTTAGGAAATACCAGACGCTTTTCTACCTCTGATAAATCTTGTCTGAAACAATACATGAGTACAATCTTAAGGCTGTTTATAATAAGACGTTTTAACAACAATTACTGCTGTTCCAATATAAAAGACAGGGTCCAAATTATAAAATAACTCTATAGCTTCTACAAAGTAATTTGTTTGTTACCGTCAATGATCCAGTTGTTGCTATGTGAATGAAAAAAGAAAAAAAGCAGCTGCATGACACCTTTTAGATTCCATCACCACAGACCAGATGACAGATTTGAGAGACGAGTGCAAACATAGGCATGAAAGGTTAATTAAAATAAAAATCATCAGCAAAGCTTATTTCAAATAGAAGGTGCAAGTTTAAGACAACTCACAAGTAGTTCTTAAACACTAGGAACAAGTAAAGTAGCTTACCTCCATGCTTGAACCCTGGGGTTTTCTTGTAGTGAAGTTCCCCTTGTAAACATAATCTTAAGCTCTTCTATAAGGTTTCTGCAGCTGAAATACAAGAATAGGTACGGTAACAATTGTGGATAGAAAAATAATATTGATTGTATAAGTTGGTAGAAGTACTTCCAGTCACAATACACACACTTGACATAGTCCCTTTATTCTGACAATACTGTGCATTAAAACAGATCAGCAAAATTTCTTACACTGATGTAGGCAAAATATATTTGTTTTTGTAAAGAAAATCTACAAATTTATCTAAGATGTTACAATACCTGTTAACATGGCTGCCAACATCTGCTAGAGTCCTCTGTGCAGTTGACATGTTATTGACAGCCATAGTTATATTATCTGTACACTCTTGGCTTCCACATTCAACTTCATCCACAATTTCTTTCTCAGTCTTCATCTTTCTCTTGGCTTGTAATTTACTGAGAAGATCCTTAGCTTTACTACGATTAAATGATGACCTTGAGGTGTCCTTGACCTTGACCTCTAGCTGTTCTATAACACTGGACATCTGGGTGGAGGAAATATTGTCCATGGCTGGTAACTGAGAACATTGCATCATCTGTGTACTTGAAAGTTCATTTTCCACATTATTAGTTTCCACTACCCTGTTATTAGCGAGTGGTTCCACAGGCTTAGTAAAGTCTGTATCCTCTTCTATAGTAACATCTTTGTGGTCAGAGGTTAAGTTATCATTCTCGGGATCTGAATGTTCTTCAAGCAAATCTACATCAAACTCACATACTTGTTTGCATGAAGTAGATGGCTTTGAATAATTCACTTCACACTCTTCATCATCTATTTCCATATCTTCGTCATCATCCACTACATCATCCTCTACATCATCCTCTACAACATCTTCAACATGTTCTCTTTGCAGTTCCTCTAAACTTTTAGCCTCATCTGGTACATTTGTTTTGTCATCTTGATTAAGAATACTGACAGACTCAGCATTTGAGGTTTCATCGAAGTCCACAATTCTCTCATTACATTCCCTACCGTAGTCATTATCACTGTCATTAATATCACCAAAATCTATCCCTGGGCTAAATCCTTCATTTTCATCGCAGTCAGAGAATCTACAACTTAGCTGACTGACAATGGTGTCTTTAGCATGATTTTGTACAACATCGATAGATAATGATTCCAAACTATGTTGATGCCCCTGTCTTGCTATAATAGGTGACATGTAAGGAGAATCACATTCTGATTGGTAGTTTCTATTGTCTTTCCTTGGCGTCTTATGTGCTGTCAACCAGCCCGTCATTCCAGTCTGATCATCACTTTCAGTGTCATTTTCATAACATACACTTGCTTCAACAAGATCATCCACACTTTCATCTTTATCAGAACATACTGATTTTTCCTCAACTGTTTCTTCATCTTCTGGTACAACATCACACATTTTAGTCACTTTATCTAAGTCATCATCTAGCTTTTCAGTTTCTTCCCTTACATCATCTTCCGGAGACAAAGCATCATCATCATTTGCTTCATCCTCAGTAACTTCTTCATTTGTCTTATCTTTATCATTATTCTTGTCACATTCAGTGTCAGATTCGTCTTGTTTTTCAATTTTAGGTTCAGGGGTAATAGGTTCTTTAACAATTTCTTTAAATCTTTCAGAATCTCCAAAATCTGTTTTATCATATGTCACAATGTCTTCTATTTCATTTTGTCCATTGAACACATCTTGGTTTGCAGCATTTCCAACTTCCTTGAGATTGGTAGTGGCATCTCTGTCTGGTTCCTCCAATACACTGATAGTCTCCACAGGTGGACCATCTAGGTTAAGTGTCTTGTAACTTCCACTCATATCTCTAACATAAACACATGAACCCTTCTCTGATTCATCAGCAACTGTGTGGCCACTTGGAGACCAGTTCTCAAAGAATTTTCTCATTCCTTCCTTCAATTTATCAAAGGCTTTTTCAATAGAAACAATTGTTCTACTGTCAACATCGTCAGGCTCACTGCATTTTCTTTTCCTATCTTGTTCATTTTCATAATCTTCACAAATCTCTGCTGACATATGCCTCTTTCTGTCATTTGTTGGTTCATCACTACATTGTTGGTCAGGTATTAGGGATTCTAAAGGCACATCAGCCTTGTTTTCTTTTGTTTCACTCAGTTCTATTACCTTCCTCATTTTGTCATTGTTACTTGAAGCAGTTGTCTTATTTCCAGATTCTTCAGTTTCCATCTCACAATGTTCAGGTATTTCATGTTCAATACACTTCTTGTTTTCTATAAGATCATCACTGGAATTCACATGTTCTTTTCTTTCCACTGTTTCTATAATACTGCCACAATCTAAATCAACCTCTTTTGAGTATGCTTCATATGTGTCACCAGTTTTGACGTCACTTGTTTTTTCTACAGCACCTTTGCTTCTAATGTCTATTTCCTCTTCATGTTTCTCTTCCTCACTATTCGCTTCACTATCAGCTGCATCACATTCATAATCTGAACTTGGTGCATATTCTACATCATCATCAAAATCGTATTCAATGGAGTTGGATAGCAAGAGATCTGTTGATGCCTCTGAAGGTGACTCTGTTTCCACACTTTCTTCATTTTCCTTAAAACCTTGCTTGTCATATTCAAACTCTCTACAATCTGTATCAGTCTCTTCATTTGTGTCACTCTGGTTCTTTTCTGTATTATCAACAATGTCTTGTGGAATGTCCTGAGCAGTTTTCACATGTGCATCATTTTCTGGATCAGTACATGTTCCATTTGTTTCTAGATCATCACTATTCATTGCCACTGCTTTGTCACTTTCAATTTCCAGCACAGATTCTTTGGTCTCATTGTTTCCATCATCTTCTACATAATTGCTTTCACTTGTCTCCATTGATCGTTTAATAGCCAAATCACCATAACCAGCAAAGTCTTTTAACGTAACATTAACAAGGTCATCAGTATCATCATTCAGAGATTGACTAGTTTGCACACTTGCATCTTTCGATGGGAACACAATCACTGTTTTATCATGATCAGCATCATCTGTCTGACTTGTCTGCATTGATGCATCTTTTGTAGGTGATTTCTGCAGAACATCTTCAGTTGTAGGATCAACTCCAATAGTTCTTGTACTAACATTATCTAGAGCCGTATAGTTTCCATCAAACAGGTCTTTGATTTCAGACAGTTCTTTGAGTATTGTATCAACAGTCTTTTCCAATTTTGAGCCTTCAATTTTATCACTTCCATTGTCAACATTGTTATTTTCAGCTTTTTTCAAATTTGAACCTTCACGTTTTTTCTCAATTTCATCAGTTCCGTTGTCAACATTGTTAATTTCAGTCTGTTCCAATTTTGAACCTTTACTTTCTTTTTCAATTTCATCAGTTTTGTTGTCAATTTTGTTATTTGCAGTCTTTTCCAAATTTGATCCTAGACTTTCTTTTTCAATTTCATCAGTTCCCTCTTCAACAATGCTAATCTTACTATTATTACTTACAGGTGTCTCAAGTAGCACAGCAAGTTGATCTACATCAGAGTGTGTATGTTCTATCCCAACAATATCACTATTACCTTCTATTTCCATTATTTCACTAGAAGCCTGCTCATTGGTTTCTCCTTGATTGCAAGCATCATTAGTGTCCTTTGTATTACCTAACCCTGATTCAAATTCATTAGAAACATGCTTAAGTTTGTTCTCGTCATTAATGTGGCCTATAATCATTTCTTTGCTTTCATCTGCTTTCTTTTTACTAGCACCTTCTTCAATAACCACTCCTGCTCCATCTGGCACAACCTCTGCCTTCTCTGTTTCAGTATGAGCTGCATATTTAATTATATCGGCTGCAAGGTTTTCAACGGTGTTTGTTGTGTCCTCCACATTTTGAACAATGGCAGAAACAGGTTCTTCACCGACATCCAGTATCCTTTTCTGTATAAAAAAAAATCAGAAATTTTAATCAGAAATAAGTACTTTTAATAGAGGTTTATCCAAAAGGACTGGGTGTGAATAAAAGTAACACTATTTATTATTTGTTACAAGATTTAAGTTAAGTTTCTATCATTGTTTAACATATAGTAACAAGGAAATCGCTGGAAGCGAGGAATGCTCCCCAAATGCCTATTGTCTATAAAAGGCAGATCTTGTAATCAAACACCACTTGTACACCAAGACATGACAAAGAAAACAACCTTTTATGGGTAGTAATAAGGAGAGATAACTCAAGTAAAATGTAAGATAGGATTATGATTATGTCTTCTGCACTTCCTCTTATTAATATCTATGTACTGGGATGTACCAAGTTTAATTTCAATCCCGTTTGTACTTTTCAAGATATGGCACAGACAGGAATCCATTATGAAAAAAATAAATGGTTTAGGGGAGATAACTATGTAAATATACAGTATAAGATTATGGTTCTTGTGCACTGCCATTCCCTGACTGCCATCTATCTATAAACCATTTTAATCCCTTTTGTACTTTCAAAGATATGGCCCGGACAGTTAATCCTTCATGAAAAAAATAAATGGTTAAGGGGACATAACACTGTAAATATACAGGATAGGATTATGGTTCTTGTGCAAGACACTTCCTATTGCTGACATCTATCTATAAACCAAGTTTCATTTCAATCCCTTTTGTACTTTCCAAGATATTGCTCAGACAGGAATCCATAATGACAAATACAAAGTTAAGGGGACATAAATCTGTAAATATACAGAGTAGGATTCTGATCCTTGTGCACTGCCCTTCCACCCACTGCCATCTATCTATAAACCAAGTTCCATTTCAATCCCTTTGTACTTTCCAAGATATGGCCCGGACACACATTCATTATGGGAAAAAAATTGTTAAGGGGAGATAACACTGTAAATATACAAGATATGATTATGGTTCTTGTGCACAGCACTTCCTCTCACTGCCATCTATCTATATACCAAGTTTGATCTAAATGGCAACAGTAGTTTTAAAGTTATTTGCCGGACAAGGTACTGTGATAGACGGACAGACACCTACATGTATGTTTGCTTCCCCCTTCGGGGAGCATAATAAAGCTGTTATTTATTAGGTCAACTTTACAAAGATGCTTCGTACCAGCAAACTATACTGCAAATTCTCTTTCCAATAAATCTACAGAGTTCACTCAAGATGTACAAAGAATGAACTTTTTAGCATATTGATTTGTACTTATTTAGGGCCTTAAAATTATCTATAAGTATAATACCTACCATTTGTTGGATGTCCTCTTTTGTGAAAGTGTGCGTGTCCCTATCTCCTCTTTTCCTCTTAGGTTGCAAGTTCTGCACTGGTTTACTAAGACCAACTGTTGGCTTCTTGAAAGATTCATTCTAGAATGAAATCACAAATACAAGTTATGCCCAAAGTTCTCTGCAACAAGCAGAAAACTGACAGTCAGTCCATGAAGGTAACAGAAAAGGAGCCAATAATAGATCAAGGAAAGATTGCAAATAACTGTAGTCTCAACAATTGTACCACAATAATCTTCCAATAAAAACAAGTTGTACCATCCTACTTCTTGTTTATAACGTGTGACTAACAATCAAATCTACAAATTGAATTTAGAAACAACAACCTAAGATTTATGTACTTCATGTTTTCATTTCGTTCAGAACTCTTGCTCCAGAGAATGAATAGAACACGAAGATTCTGCTTGTCCTATTGTCCTTGGTTTGGATGCAGGAAGAGTGAATTCTCGAAATCTTTAATGCTGTTTTCTTCATTTCCTGTACCATGGTTTAAGCTGAATGATTTCTTTGATTGTTTTTGAAACCTGATGAGTATCTTAATCAAACACTGTCAGCACTTCAATGAGAGAGTATATGATGAAGAGAATATGTTAAAAATGTTACCTGTATAACTTCAGTAGTGGACTGTTTAGACAGATTATCCTCTGGCATGGATGCAGCATTGTGTGTAGACTGTAACTTACAACTACACGCCTCAAACTGAAAAAAACAGGGCTAGATTAAACTCAATAATATTGAATAAATTGGTATCCGGTACTAACATTTCTTTTAGATATGTTATGCGTTCTTGACAATATTGAAAGCAGTTCTAATCGTGCTTCTCCACTATCAGTGACCACATATCTTAAGACAGGATAACCATCAGGGTACCCTTTTAATTATGCTCTTACGCAAAACTTAAACATACACACACATGGCTTGGTTTAAATCTAAATTCCTTCATTGCCTCCAAAAGAACGTGATTCTTCGGATACTTTGATCTCATTGTACTAAAACTGCTTTTAATGTTTAGAAATGATCAGCTGTTTGAAAATTATTGCGATCCAGATGTATTGCTTAATTTTACATTTGGTGTTAGTGCTTTGGTAAAATGTTACCTAGAGCACTTACAATAAACTGATGTTCGGAGTCAGGCTGTCTAGCTCTACTGCCCGCTGGAAGACGTACTCCCATAGGATGACCAAATGTGACCTTATCTCCTTCCTTCAGTACACAAAAACCTGCAACATAGGGGAGGTTACTATTAGCTGTTTCGTGAAGAGTTATCCTTTGAAATTATATAAGCAAAATATGTCAATAGTGAGACAAAAGTGATCAGTATTGTAGTGGGCCTACCCCTAGCTCTCTGAGTAAATGAACAGAAAAAGTCAAGACGAGTTGAACGTTGTAAGGTCAGATTTAATTATACTACCTTCTGTAGTATTAAGCAGCGGTATAAACATACATGAAACGGTAACGACTAATATACAATGGGAGGGCAGTGGACAGTTGCGGGGTTCAAACCTATGAACTACTTTGATACTGACAATATGTTGGCAACTGTCCCCAACATAGCTGAAATGATCCTTTATATAGACTCAGCATGTTGCACATAAGGCTCTGAACCAATCAAAAGTGGCAACAAAGCTGCAAGTTAATCAAATGCCTGAAGCATGCTGCATCCTAGTACAAGAGGCACTTTGGCTCCAAGTACAAGACACCAAAATATAACTAAACAACAATGTTAGTGGATATGAAGGTAATGTTTCCATAAATCGGTAGTTCTCATAATATGTGTTAAACATGTCTGAATAGTTTAATTATTGAAGTAATAATAAGTTATTTGAAATAATGCAGCATAAATGCGCTACTTCCGCAAATAGTGTTTGTGTTGACTTGAAATAGTTCCTAAGAATCACGTTGTAAAACTCACTTAGTACATAACTTGGAATAGCAATCACAGAGACTTCTTAGTAAATAACTAGTTAGCCTATAACTTGAAGTGTTATTTCATCAACATCATTAATCATTATACAAATACATTGTAATTCATACGCCATGACGACGATTGCAAATGGCTGCCATAAACAGATGCATTATTATGACAGTTCGAATAGTTGAAAAGTTAACTCAACAACATAACAATAGGTAACAATTCATCAATGGCTGTACTTGTTATATACATGTTAAAATGCCAACTTAAATGGACTTCTGATGTAAAATTATTACCATAGCATGGCAGACGATAACAGCGACAAAAATATGTTCATATCTCAACACTATCTGCAGTACAGCCAAGCTAAAAGCTATCATTAAAAGAACCTTCAAAACAATTTATTATGAGTTAAAACAAGCTTTTTGATAAAAAAAAGTGCATGGTGTTAATCATTTAATGGCAAACAAGTTTTAACTTTGGGTAATCTTATTAACAGAACTTACTGTAAAATATTTCATCAATTTTGCAACATTTATCTTTTTTTTATAAACTATCGAAGCCATTACCTGTGATTTTCAAATTGTTGATAAATACTCCATTTAGACTGTCATCATGGATCAGGTGCTTGTTTCCTTCTTGGCGTACAACCCGAGAATGACACCTTGATATACAGGCACTCTGTATATAGGAGCTGGAGTCTATCAGGTAATCTACTTTCTCAGCACTTCGTCCTATTATGTACGCTACCCGGTGAAAACTAAAGCACAAGAAAGACCTTTATCTCAGAGATCTCCACAGAAAGTAAATTTTGACTGGTCCAAATAAAAATGAACCGACAAAAGTCGAACGCTAAAAAAATTAAGAAAAAAAAATAAAAAAATATGTTGTTCTTTGCCTATTATGAAATGTGTAAGTATTTGTAAGTAAAGTTTGACTGGTCCAAATAAATATGTT